>Ga0190315_1000333_pt1 | contig 25990 bp, 26 predicted proteins | sample 48701101_MG_FD_161673 | JGI IMG/M metagenome (GOLD analysis project Ga0190315, IMG submission 161673) | Hydrothermal vent sediment bacterial communities from Southern Trench, Guaymas Basin, Mexico - 4870-11-0-1_MG | ecosystem: Environmental > Aquatic > Marine > Hydrothermal vents > Sediment ...
CTCCATCCGCTTGAGGAAGACGTTCAGCTTACATCCATCCGGAAGTCTTGACCAAAAGGCATCCTCCGGCGTCTGAAGATAATGCTTTGTATCCAGGCTTTCATGATACCGTACTGTGTTGTGCCATTTTACAAAATCTGCAAAACTCTTGAATTTCATTCGCTGTTTCTCGTACAGGTCGTGCCATTTTTCGGATCCACCCATACTCGTCCAGCACAGCCTCCACAATACCGATGCTGTTTTCACCAGTAGCCGCATCAAATTCATCGCCTGCCATGACGTATCTTGAGCTGTCATCCAGAGCCGCCGACACTTCTTTTTTGTCGATCTTACTTGTATACCAGTCTAAATGAATGGCGGTCAGGCTATGCTTCCGTTCGTACCGGATCCAGTCTTTCCGACGTTTTTTTATTCTTATTCTCCTGTGAGAAGTCCATTATGCTTTTAGTGCTGTCATTTCTGGTCTTTACCCGAATTATGTACCTTATTTTCTTGTCTGTCAACTTTATGACTTTATTTCGTCGCCCCATGTGGAGATGATGGGTATATAAAGTCAAAGGTTTCGGGACTATACAGAGCTTCTTCTGTTACAATAACTTTTTATACACCATGAAATGACATAATCGTGAATCGCAATGCACAAGCCCTGCACTTAAGCGTGGGGTTTGGTGACTTAAAATGAAAGAAGGTGGAATGAAATGAAACTTAGAATAACAGACTCTACTGAAGGGCTGTTCATGAAAAAATTATTGCTAACCTGTATTTTAATTATGAGCGTTCTATTCATTGCAAGATGCGTCGGTGACGAAAAAGCAGATGCTGGAACTCCAGTGAGTTCGCAGATTAATCAGGAATCTGATGATCAAACAACCGATTCGATTCTTAAAACGAGTGATGTTTCTGGACTTACTTTAATGCACGATCGTGAATTTTGGGCAGTTCCAAAAAACACGTTATATGTATGTGGCAACGAGACCGATCGGAAAAGGTATACAAATACCCTGCCAATGAGTTATCGGAATGCCAGAGAAAATTCGCAGTGGGGGACCAATCAGGGCGAAAGGTGGTAGTCAAATTGACCAAATATGATTCTGCCCCATATCAGTTAATAGAATCACTTACCAATACTATTTCACGGGATAATTACGAAGAAGAAATTGCTAAACATGCCCAAGATGGTTTTGATTATGATTGGGGCGATCCACACATTGGAGATTGTTCGTTGTATTCCACATCCACTGACCAAAGTACAGACATCCAAACAACTTTGATAGTGTTTGTTTATAACAATAATCACGTAATGGTGGGGGTCACAGACGATGAAAGCAAAAGCAAAAAAGAAGCCATAAGAATTGCGAAATTAAAAACGGTGATCAAAAATGATGGATACTAAAAAAGTTCATCTCCCGGTTCTTATGGAGAAGGACGAGGATGGTTTCTTTGTGGTAGAATGCCCCATTCTTCAGGGGTGTTATACTCAGGGAAAAACAATAGACGAAGCGTTAAAAAATATACACGAAGTGATTGAACTGTGTCTTGAGGAACAGAAGGAAGAAATTGTGGAACATCTTGATGCAATCCAGGAGTTCAGTTACCACGTTGTGTCAGCAGAGATATGAGCAAACTGCCTATTATTTCTGGAGAAAAGGCAGTTAAATGCTTTGAAAAGCTATGTTATGTGATAGTAAGGCAAAAGGGGAGTCATATTCGTATGTGGCACGAGTCTGACAAAATAAGAAGCCACTAACGATTCCTAAACATAAGGTGCTTGGCAAAGGACTATTGAGAAAGCTGGTGAGAGATGCTGAAATAAGTGTTGAAGAGTTTAACAGGTTGTTATGATGCCAATCAACCGCCCACTGATATCTGTTATATTCATAAATAAAATTTATATAATATACTTATTTTTATTGAATTGTAAAGTTATCCAAAAATTAAGTTGCTGAGACACTACCCCTGCACACGTCAAACACTTTTAAGTATTGAACTCCAATTATTATCGATATCATGCCAGAAAAAACATCCGCACTTTCAGGATTCTACAAACTCACATCAGAGGAGCGGCTACGGATCGTTAAAGACTTTGCCGACCTGACCGACGAGGAAATATCGATCATGAACTCGGGATTGGGACTGGAACAGGCGGACAGGATGATTGAGAACGTCATCAGTATGGTCTCCCTTCCTCTCGGCGTTGCGACCAATTTTTTGATCGATGGGAAGGACTACCTGATCCCGATGGCGCTCGAAGAGCCGAGCGTCGTTGCTGCTGCATCCAACATCGCGAAGATGGCGAGAGCAAAAGGCGGGTTTGTCACGTCGTGCGACGAGCCGATCATGATCGGGCAGATCCAGATCGTGGACGTCACAAATCCCGGGATGATTGAGCAAAACATCCTCGACCGAAAGCAGGAGATCCTTGAACTTGCAAACAGGCAGGACTCGATGCTTGTCGGGCTTGGGGGCGGGGCAAAGGAGATCGAGACGAGAGTTCTTGAGACCGGCGAGGGCACGATGGTGATCGTGCACCTTCTCGTCGATACAAGGGACGCGATGGGCGCAAATGCTGTTAATACGATGGCAGAAGCCATAACACCGATCATTACGGAGTGCTGCGCTGGAAACGGCAGGGTGCTCATGCGGATCATCTCGAATCTCGCAACGCACAGGCTCTCGCGTGCTCATGCGGTCTTTGGCAAAGAGATGCTCGGAGGCGAGAACATTGTCGATGACATCGTGAAGGCGTACGCATTCGCATGTTCTGACCCGTACCGGTGCGCAACATACAACAAAGGCGTCATGAACGGCATCGATGCGGTCGTTCTCGCAACCGGAAACGATTTCAGGGCTGTGGAGGCTGGGGCGCACGCTTACGCTGCCATGTCAGGATACAAACCGATCGTCTCGTGGAAGAAAAACGTTGACGGAGATCTCGATGGCGAGATCGAGCTTCCGATGGCGGTGGGAATCATCGGCGGCGCGACATCGTCAAACCCGATAGCACGAACCGCTCTCAAGATTATCGGGGTTGCGACCGCAAGGGAACTTGCCGGGGTGATCTCTGCTGTTGGGCTTGCGCAGAACCTCGGCGCGCTGCGAGCGCTTGTGACCGAGGGAATCCAGCGCGGACACATGTCGCTTCACGCAAGGAACATTGCGATCCTTGCAGGGGCTGACGGTGATCTGATCGACAGGGTTGCTGCGATTATGGTAAAAGAGGGGATGGTGCGCCCGGCAAGAGCGAAAGAGATTCTGGAAGAGCTGCGAGCGCAGGCACAGGAGTAAGGAGTAGGAGTAGGGGGCAGTTGAAGAATTTGATGACCGAACCAACCGACAACCCAATCAAGATCAATCATCACATCACATGCACCGATCATTCGATCGATCCGGGTGAATCGGGCGAATTGGATAAATTAGACGGATTGGATGAACCGGCAGCAGAGAAAGAGGTAAAGAACGAGATTATTCTCATCGGAACCGCGCACGTCTCCAACAAGAGCGTCGAAGAGGTGAAGGAGGTCATAGCGAGGGAGCGGCCCGATATCGTTGCGATTGAGCTCTGTCGCGGCAGGTACGAATCCTTAAAAGGTGGGGTCAAGGACATAGCGGTAACTGACATTCTGAAAAGCGGTAACATGACTCTCTTTCTTGTTCACTCCGTTCTTGCGTACTTTCAGAACAAGATCGGGTCCGAGATGGATGTGAAACCCGGATCAGAGATGATAGCCGCGATCGACGCGTCAGAAGAGCTGAATATCGAGATTGCGCTCGTCGACCGGGACATCAATGTGACGCTACAGCGGTTCATCGCAAAGATGGGGTTCTTTGAGAAGCTGAAGATGTTCGGCGCACTGGCTGGCGCGGTCTTCGGGTTCGGAAAGACTGCCGAGATCGATATCAATACCATCACCGAGGAAGACGTCGTCACCCAGCTGGTCTCGGAGTTGCGGCAGTTCTCGCCGACCACCGCGAGCGTACTGATCGAGGAGAGGGATGCATTCATCGCAAGGAACCTTGTCGATCTCAAAGGAAGGGGGAGGGTGGTTGCAATCGTCGGAGCCGGTCATAGAAGCGGGATTACCGAGTATCTGGAACATCCGGAGAGGCTGCCTGCTGCAAGCACTCTGCTCGAAATACCAAAGAAACGGTTCAGTCTCGGAAAGATCGTTGGATTCACGCTGATTCTTCTCGTTCTCGCAACATTCGCACTGATCATCGGGTTCGTATCGCTCGACCAGTTCCTTGTCGCATTCGGGTACTGGTTTGTGATAAACGGCGTACTCTCCGGGCTTGGCACGATCATTGCCCGCGGGCACCCGTACTCTGTCCTGACCGCATTCGGAGTCGCGTGGCTGACCTCGCTGAACCCGATGATTGCGGCGGGCTGGTTTGCGGGCGCAGTCGAGGCGAAGATGCGAAAACCGGTTCCAAGCGATTACCACAGCTTAACAAAGGCGGAGACGTTTCACGAGATGATGGAGAACAACCTCTTCCGCGTGATACTGGTCGCCGCGCTTGCGAACCTCGGCAGCATCGCAGGCACATTCATCGGGGCGTACGTGGTCTTGCAGGTCAGCGGAATCAGTATCGATACGATCAGAGCCGGGATCATGGGCGCGCTCGGACTCTGATCGGTTGATCGATCAATCGAAAAAATCCAAAAACTTTAGGTGATCCGTTTATATATTACTACCAATGGTTTCCAATTCCGCAGGTGTGGACGTGGTTCGGAGAATAGACGATCTGCTGGCGAGTCTCGGAGATGACCTGCACAGCCGACACCGCATGTTCAGGGAGGAGTTGAAAGAGCTGGCGTGCAAAGGAGATCGCACAGATCTGACGCTCTGGACAGAAGAAGGGAATGGAAAGGTATCAAATGAGATTTTAACGCTCCCCACCCGGATGTTTGAGCCGGAAACAGAGCGGTACAAGAGACTGGTCGAGTACGTGGCGGTCTGCCTGAATATTCGTGGGGAAACCCTCGGGATCAGACAGATCGGGATTACGGCGAAAAGCAGCGGAAGTGCTGATGCCGGCGTCGATGCCAATGCTGGCACCGAGATCGATATCGACAGGTTCGCTTGCGATGTGAGGGATTACTTCGAGAGGGAGTTTTTCGTAACACTCCTCGATGCGAATCTCGGGAAGCCGATAATGTGGCGGAAGGGGAAGATCGAGCAGGGACCGATAAGGGTCGGACAGGTCAGGGCAGGGAGGTATGATCAGGGCAAGGCTGTGGGTCTGGTCGTCACCGGAACCGACATCAAGACGGTTGCACTCGAGAGCGGCAACGTCGTGTACCGAAAGGAGATTGCTATCGTTGAGGGCGTGCCGCTCGAGGAACTGCTCGATTCTTGCATCAGAGAGGCGTCCGCAGAGGTCGGGATCAGCCAGAACGAGGAGATCTACATCGGCGTTCCGGGACCTGTTGATCCGTACGGGAACATCGTGAGAATCCCCAAGATTGCAGCGGTTACGAGAGAGTCGCTGGAACGATTGCAGCAGAGATATCATGGGATCAAGTTCATAAACGACGCCAATGTGGTGGCTGTATATCACAGAATCGTCTGGGCGGGAGACATTGCGACCGATCAGCCGACTGTAGCGCTTGTTCTGCGAAAAGGGATCGGATTTGCGATTCTTGTGGATGGACAACTGGCGTCGTGGGTCGGATCGCCGATGGAGACCCATTTCAGGGTGAATTTCAGGGATGATGCGCCCATCTGCAACTGCGGGATGCGGGGGTGCCTCGAGCTTCCTGCTGCATGGGTGGTTGCGAGGTTCGTGGAACTGATGTCAAAGCGAAAGATCGATCTCCCGCCCGAATTTCATGATAAGATGCTCTGTTCGGGCGGTGAGTGTGATCTGCTCGCTGTGGACATTGGCACCATCCTGAGATACGATGGTGAGGTCGGAAGGATTGCGGCGGAGGTCTTTACTGAGTATGGGGAGAACCTCTCGACTCTCTTCGGAGAACTGGCGCGGCTGATGGGCGTTTCCGGATTCTGGGTTGCGTTCGGCGGCGGAATGGTTCGGCAACACGAGGAGAGGGCGGCGATCATTCAGGGACTCGCAAAAGGTATCGATAACAGGTTTCCCGGGCTCAGAATAGAGTTGTTGGGCGGAATCGAAGCAATCGTGGACGGAGATGGTAGGGATGGTAGGGATGGAAGGGATGGGGGAGATGAAGGCGACGTAGCAGGCAGAAACAGCGACGAAGAAGCGATAACCAGATACGAGCGGATCTCGGGGAAGTGGCAGGGCGCGGTGGGCGCGGCTCTCTGTGCGCTGCAGGACAAGCAGATGAAGATGAAGATTACGCCTGAGACGAGACTTATGATCGGGGAGGCAGAAGAGGTCATGGTCTCCGAGATACTCGATATATTTCACACCGGGAAGAAGCTGTCCACCCGGACGATCATCGGGGTCGCAGGACCCTCGGGCGGCGGCAAGACGTATTTCGCCAGATGCCTCGCGGAGAAGATCAGAAAACTCGGAAATGAGAATCTTAACGGGGAAAAAGTGAAAGTAGAAGCGATAACGATGGATGACTACCTGATACAGAAAGAAAAGCGAAAGAAAGGAGGAATCCGGGAGAAATATTCTCTTGATCGGTTGTGGAATGACATAATAGACATAAACAATGGGAACCCGACCAGCCACCCGATATTCGATCAGGTCTCCCGCGTGCGGTTCAGCAGACTCGGGCGATTTCTGGACGAAAAATCAGCTGCACTCGGTCATAGGCTCTCAGAAGAGAATACTGACCTCTTTCGCAGGATCAATCAGTTGACCGAGTGGTCAGGCGAGGCGAAGGCGAGATTGGATCTGGATGAGGACACCATCGTCATAATCGATGGCATTCTGGCGCTGGATGATCCGACGATCAACAAATTGTACTACGACTGCCGCATATTCGTTCATGCGTCGTGGATACTGCGGCTCTGCGCTGCGATCGCAAGGGCGCAGGAGGAGAGCTGGTACAAGGGTGCGAAGACCGCGGACATAATCGAGAAGTTCGTCTTCAAGCGTCCGGAGGAGGAAGCAATAATCAACGTCACATATCTGGATGCGGATGTATTAATCGAGAACGATTTCTACGAGAAGAAGGTGAATTCCGATCTGTTGGAGCTTCTGGGCGAAGTGTACCCGCGTCTGGATCCTGACCTCCGCCCCCAGTACTATGTCGTCCATGCGATCCTGAAGGATCATGGCTATGATCCGGTGAGCATCTTCGGAGCGAAACTCGGGAGCATAAACGAGCTGATCCGGGAGCGCAGGATAGAGGATATGTACGAGGAGGGTGCCGGGATGCGGCTGGAGGAAGATGTCTGCCGGATGGCCGGGTCAGGGAAACTTTCTTGCTGAAAAGATTAATATACCTTCAGTATCTAAAATATATTCGAGGATTGATGTGATCGACTTTCACACTCTGCCAATCAAATACAAGAGACATGCTTCCGATAGGTTGAAAGAACGCTTTCAAATGGCGACCGATGAAGTGAGACACTGTCTGAAAACAGGTAAGCACATCAAAAAGCCCGGAAAAGGACGGAGATATCGGGATTATAGAAAGCGTGATAGGCGGTTCAACAATCCGGTTTGTATATACCATAAGAAGCCGTGTAATTTATATAATCACTGTGGAGGATTAGACCATGACAAAATGTCCGTTCTGCGATACTGAACTGGTAGAAGAAAAGAGAGAGATCGAGAAAGGGGTATGGGCTATGGTTGAAGTGTGCCCGAATTGCAAGGATGAATGGATCGATGAGGTGGAACATGACCGGCTTGTCGGGTTATTCAAACGAAAAACGTTCAATCTCGGCGGAAGTGTGGCTGTGAGGATTCCAAAGGAGATTGCAGATGCACTATCTATCGGTGCCGGTACATTGGTCGATTTTACAGTCGGGAATGGAAAAATTGTGATCTCTAAGGTCTGAAGGTCACCGCGATTTCGCGTGATTGAAGAGATGGGCGCAGAGGAGACGATAGTGGGACTGGTAGTATTGATCCCCTAACAAGCCGCTCAAGCCAGATCACACGCGATCTGCGCATTCATCAGCAGGTCATCGATCGTGTTTATCATTGTTCCGAGCTTCTGCGCCGTAACCTTAATTGAGAGCGTCGTACCATCGCTCTGCATCGATATATTCGACAGATTGTCCGGAGCGAGCGCGTCTTTGACGACTGAAGCGTTCGTACATGCGATCGTGATTGTTCCCCTGTATTTATATTTATCGTCCATCGAATTCACCACGGCACGTCCTTTTTTCCGAGTTTGTACCCGATAATGTTTGTGGCAAGATGCATGATCGGGGTGATTACAATGATCGTTACCATGACCCACGTCGTGAAGTTTGAAACGAACCATTCCCGCTCGAAAAGAAACGTCAGTATCCATGCGCCGCAAACGAAGTCCAGTTGGTCTGCGATGGGAAACGCTGCCCCGCGTGCAAGCCCGATTCGTCGTTTCACAAAACTCATGCCCATATCCCCGAGCAGTGACCCGATCGAGAGGCAGAGAACCGATTTGACCGTCAAGACCGGGAAAAACGAGAAGAACGAGAAGAACGAAACATGTTGTGCGGCAATCTGGATAGCACCGATGGCAATGCCTGCGGCGGTCCCGGCAAAGAAACCGATGTACGTTTTGCCGTCGCCGAATATCCGCTTTCCGTCGGTGAAATTTTTGCCAAAGTCAATAGCGGTGCCGCGTCCAAAGGTCGCTGCACACGGGTTTGGCAGATACGCGGGAAGCATCAGCCAGAGCGCGATGAGGATTACTTCAAACACGAGATACGTTTGGCTGTGGATGTAATAACTGTAAGGGGCGGTCAGAGATCGGAGGGTTACGATAGGATGATGAAAAGATGTGCATACCATGCACTGAATCGATCCCATTTTTGTTTCACTTTAGCACTTGGGCGAAAGCATCTCTTCACTTAGATTGAACCGACTGCTATCGGTTTTTCTTGAATCGTGAAAGAATTCGACTGATAGGCGTGGTTTATAATCGGACTGATGAAACCACTGCACTAAATTGATCCCACTTTTGTGTAACTACTCAGGTGCATAAAACACTATCGTGCGACTTCACTATATCGACACTGCTTGACCCGGAACACAAAACGAATCGAACTGGGAATTTAACCGCAGAGTCCGCAGAGGGACGCGGAGGGAGGATAAGCGGTTAACTACTCTGCGTTCCTCCGCGCCCTCTGCGGTTATTTTTCTTGCCAGAAAGTACAGAATCGCAATCTGGCAACCAATCAACATACATGAGTAGTTACACAAAAAGGAACAAAAATGGGATCAATTTGGTGGAGGCGAATGAGCTTCTTTTCATCACCCCAGGGTTACGCCCCGCGTTTCATGACCACACAGCCAGCCAGCGCCATAAACCCGATCAGAAGCATTGCGCCAACCGGAGTTGTCACCGGAACAGGCTCAGGAGGCTCACGCACACCAACATTCCCACATGCGGTCGCAGGCTCGGTCTCGTCGCTTGTTATCACGGCGCAGTTTGTGAGCGTCGTCCCACAGGCGTCCTGATTCACGGTGACGTTCAGGGTTGCGCACGCTCCGCACGCCTCTCCTCCGCACCGCCCTCCTGCAAGGTCTCCGATCTCCCATGTCACGCTGTGCGCATCCGGATCGTAGACCCCGCCAGCCGAAGCCGACACGAACGTCACGTTCAGCGGGAGAATATCGGTGATTGTGACGTTTGTCAGGGACTCAACCGGATTTGGCAGATTGTCATAGCAGATCGTGTAGTTGATGAAATCCCCGGTGCCAACACAGTCGCAGCAGTTAGCACAGTCGCCGCCGGTGGTGTTTTCGATGCCATCGTTCGTGCTTATGTTAGGCGTGTTGTAGCAGTGGCGGGCTCTCGCCCGGATTCCGACGTCGTAGGGGACTGGTTTTGTGAATGAGAATACCACTCCGTCGCTGCTGTAATAGCTCTCGTTTGAGAATTCGGCGATTTTCGACCAGTCAGGAAGCCAGCTCTCGGTTGTGTAGTCGATCGGTATCGGGGGTCGCCCATCAGCCCGCTCCAGCCTGACCTGCACGATAAAATCGTCGCCTTCGGTGAGCGGGACTGATGTTTCAAGCGGTATCGAATAATACCCGGACTCGTTCGTGGTCCCGGTCTCTGCGCCTCCGATCTGTGCGCTAAAGTTGTAGTCACCGCTTCCGAGGTCGTTGAGCGTGTCAAATACCCTGATCTCGTACGACATCCCGGAATCCACTGCCCAGAAATCGACTGCGACGAGCGTGATGTTCTCGGATGGTGTGAACCGCACTGCCCCATAAGCTGCGGAACTTCCGTAGCTGTGACCCATCCAGCCGCATTCATCGTGATAGAATATCGTGTCGCCGGAGTCTCCGTAGCCCGTGATCGCGTTCGTGTAGTCTCCAATGTCCGCAGAACCGTAGGCAACCCACGCATATCCCGAAATGCCCCAGCCAACCCCCCAGCTATTCTTTATCAGCCACGCGCCCGTCGCGTCATCATGTGAGTGCGGCATCGTATCGTCCCACCCGACGATCTGTACCGCATGATTCGTATACCCCGTCGTGTTCCTTTCGTAGACATCCTTCTCGTAATTATAAAACGCAGGATCGCTTGAGTTAATCGTCGAATAGATCGGTCCGTAGTCAAGTATCGCCTGTTTGATCGTGTCTCTATACGTCTGCAAGTCCCCATCTTTACCTGTAATCCTCCGCCAGCCGTTCACGTTTTTCAGTATGGGTGAATCGCGGCATGTCCCTGCTGCCTCTACGTATGGGTGATCCGCTTCGTCTGTTACGCCGTACTTGGTCAGGTAATTGGTCGTCATAAACGCATTCCCGCCACTGCAGAAGTCGTATCCGCCAACACCTGACCAGATGTTGCAGTCCCCGATCTCCTGCTCGGAGTAGTCAGGAAGACTCCCGGGTTCACGGATCGCAACGCTAGATTCAACGTCTGCGACCGCTGCAAATATCCAGCAACTCCCGCAGCTCAACTGATTCTTAATGGAAGTCACGTATTCGAGATCCCTCGCGTCATAAGCTGGCGGAAGCGACCCGACCGGTGGATCCGTGGGCGCGTTGGTTTTTACGCACGATATTTTTGAAATAAAAGCAGAATTTCCCTGATTCGGATCTTCAGGAATTTCCAATGGTTTATACCCACAGAGCGCGTCCTGCTCTTCTGGCGGGAGGTCAACAATCCAGTCATCGGCAACGGTGTGACCGTAACTCGGATCAGAGACCCATTCCTCATGCTCTTGAAGTGATTCTGACCCATTTTCCGATGCTGATGCGCATGGCAGCAAAACCACAAGAACGGCTGCTGCAACCACCACGGTCACCACCGTCGCCAGTACTACCATCATCGCCACTGTCGCAGAGGCTACCGTCCTTTGTTTCGCATTCATATATCGTTCCCGACACAGTCCTATATGGGGGCAGACTATCATCATCGCAACTGAAGTGCCATCACAGAAGGCATTGCCACCGGTTTTTGGTCAGCCGTTCGCGTGCTTTTCAGCATCCGTAATTGCGTAGGTGCCACAGATCAAGCGAATCCGGTGACACATAACACGTATTGCCAAATCAGCCATCCCACACTATATATAAGTATCGGTCTGTCCCCACGATACCCATGCACCTGTCATATTGCTAAACCATGACACCCCGGCGCAGACTCGAAGATCGACACACAGCAACACCCACAGCGACACCGTTAAATACACCGATGCGTGATGATGACACCATAATCGCACTGGCGCGATTTTGCGCAAATAACAGTGCGGCAATCGGAGGCATGACATGAAACTACTGGTTAGCCCGATCAACCCGACCGAAGCGTTGGCTTCACTCAACGGCGGTGCAGACATAATCGATGTGAAGAATCCGCGGGAAGGGTCACTCGGCGCAAATTTTCCATGGATGATCCGTGCGGTCATCAAGGCGATCGAATCGAAGAAACCGGTCAGCGCAACAATCGGTGATTTTAATTTTAAACCGGGAACGGCGTCGCTCGCCGCACTTGGCGCTGCCACATCAGGCGCGGATTACATCAAGATCGGGCTGTACGACATCCAGACAGCGGATCAAGCGGAAGAGCTCCTTTCAGAGGTTGTACGGTCGATAAAGGATTGTGATTCTGACAAACAGGCAGTATCGGCAGCGTATGCGGACTACACACGCATAAATTCCATTTCACCGATGTTGCTGCCAGAGATTGGCGCGAAGGTCGGTTGCGATGTTGTGATGATCGATACCGGCATCAAGGACGGGCGATCGGCTTTTGAGTTCATGAGCGAGGAGGAGTTGACAACGTTCGTTGACGACGCACGTGATCTTGGTCTGACTACCGCGCTTGCAGGCACAATCAAGTTTGAGGACATAGACATGTTGAATCGCATCAGTCCCGACATCATTGGAATCCGCGGAGTCGTCTGCGGCGGTGACCGGAGCTCAGAGATCAAGCAGGAACTGGTAGAGGAATTTAAAGCGCGGATGGCTACATAGGTCGGTTTTTTGGTTTCAGGAGTTCTTCGATTGCAGGCACTCCCCGCTCCTGATGCGCCCTGCTGATCTTCGCAGGAATCGGGCACGCTCCGAGAACGTTAGACCACGCACCTTCCGGCATATACCCAGTTCCGGGGTGCCCCTCTTCACTATCAGACTTCTTCGCCGCGACGACAACAGAGCCGCGAACGCTTTCGACCTTCACGAGATCGGCGTCCTTGACACCAATCGCAATCATATCCTCTGAATCGAGCATGATGATTGCGGACAGCTCCTGATACTCCCTGCTGAACGTTCCATGCAACAATTTCGCCTCTGTCCGGAAGATATCCGGATATGCAACGATTACAACCTCGCACTCAGGTGATGCAAGGAATTCGTCAAATCCCATCTTCATATCAGATCGCTCCTATCAGTTGATCCATAATGCTGGCGTCAGAGATGCGCCCGGTCTCAATCATCTGCGGAATGTCTATCTGAACGCCATCCATCCGCAGCGCGCTTCCTGCGCAATCGATGCCGCCTGCCGCGCACGGGATTACGACATCGGAACATAGTGATGTCAGGGTCTCATTCGGATCGATAACGATCGTCGTTCCCTTAATATCATGCGCGGGGATCGAGTTCATGAGGTCGCATCCGACGCAGAGCAGAACGTCCGCCTCGTTGAGATCTGCTCGATTCGCCCGATTCACCCGACCTATTTGATTCGTTTCGCCGTCGTCAGTGGGGTGGCTGCAACTTTCATGCAGCAGTGCGGCAATCGAACGGAGATTATATCCCGGTGCCAGCGGGAGGATATGAAAGTTGGAGACCTCGTTTAACTCATCCATCAGCCGGATTATCGCATCTCGCTCCTGTTCTGTTGCCATCGCATAAGTTCCTGTGAATATCACGCCGAACTCGGCTTTTTTCAACGTGCCTGCAAGTTTCAGTATCCGTTTCCGGTCATAGCCGGTCTTCGGAACCCTGTTTCCGAGTGCATCCGAGAGCGCGTCCATAAACTCGATCTGACGGTGCGGGCTTGCTTCGTACACCTCCCGGCAGACCTCTGCGGTGTGTGATCGGCGGAGGTCGATTGCGATTGCGGTGCGATCCACATCCCAGCCATGCTGACGTTGCTCGCCGCGCGGATAGTATGCATACCCGGACAGGAGCCGTGGGTGCGTGTTCATTGGGTCGGCACCTAAGAAAACTACCACATCCGCCTGATCCCTGACTTCAGGGAGCGTGCAGGTTTTGACCCGCCGATTGAGAACATCTTCGAAAAGTTCCGTGTGCGGTGCCCAAATCTTCGCACCAATCTTCTCCGCGAGTGCAATTCCCTTTTGCTGCGTTTCCGTGATCGAATTCCCAAATCCGACGAAGACCGGGTTTTTTGCACTGGCGAGGATCTCGGCGGCACTCTCGATTGCGGCGTCGTGCCGTACTTGCTTCCGGGCAACCGTAGGCTCGATCCGCTGCATCGACGTGATGTGCGCGGTTCCGATCCGGCACGCATGTTTTACACAATCGCGCTCACCCTCACCCTTCCCGCCCCTTCCTTCCACAATGTCTTCGCAGAGAAGAGAACAGCCAGTGCAGACCATCAAGTCACCTCGATCGGTTCCACAACGGTCGGTTCCACAACCTCGATTCGCTCAACAAACATCATCGGGTAGTCTGCTTCCTCGTCGTACGCGATGCCGACATGCGCGAGCGCGGTGCCATATTCGATCACCGCTTTCACATTGAGCATCCTGCCAGCGAGTTCGCAGTATCCGAAGTCGTTTTGGCTTGCTCTGATCATTTCACGGTCGATTGCAACTGTTATCGACCGCACATACGGCTGCAATGCTATACTGTCGCTGATCGCTCGCTCCATGCTGCCCGCAGTATCCGGATCGACCGGAGAGCCGACGAACTGGTGATACAGTGCGCCAAGTTTGATCCCTGACTCAAATAGGGCACAGTCACGATCTGTTATCTCGGTCATCATGATGATAGTGTCTACGACTGGTGGTTATAGCATTATGGTCGTATCTCTCGAAAAGTTCTGTCACGGAAAGGTGAAAAGGTGAGAAAAGTGATAATGACGATAAGGGTAGCAAAAGCAATAAGGACGCATCTCACAGACCGTAATTGACGTTGCGCCTCCGGATATTCCCAAATCTGCCCGGGTCATCCGGGTTCCGGACCGCTCAGCCGGGCCAGGTCCCGAACTGGAAACCAAGAGCGATTGCGACGATGCCAGCTACGACCCCGATTATGACCACGGTCTTTGGATCGATACGTATCGCTGTTTCATCCGCATCGTAATACCGCATCAGACCGGCAGAGGACATGAGTCCACCGCCACTTGTTTTTTTCTTAGCCATCGATCTATCTTCTCATGGTAGCACCACATAAACGTTTCTGACACCGCGGATTTAGGGAGGTGGGACCGGAGTTAAGATTATATATCATAACACAAAAGGGTCGATATACAGATCGAAGTGCCGCACACGATCGATGCAGTGCCAAGGTGGCGGAGCGGCTACGCGATCGCCTGCAGAGCGATTCCATTCCGGTTCGAATCCGGACCTTGGCTTACACTAAACCTCGAACCCACATAAACCACCACGATAATGTTCGACAGCACGATCTTCAAGAAACTGGAAAAAAACGATTTTCGCGTACTGGTGGGGATCGGGGTTGGGATGCGGAATCATCAGTGGGTTTTGTCGGAGATGCTTCCGTCTTTTTCAAAACTGCCGTTTGCAGAGACTATGTACCGTATCAACCGGCTTTTAAGGTTCAAGCTGATCAAGAAGACCACCACGCCCTACGTTGGTTACAGGATGCATTTCGATGGCTACGATGCGCTTGCGATAGGCGCGCTTTCGCGGAGGGGACTGTCCGCAATCGGGGAGCGAATCGGCGTCGGCAAGGAATCGGTTGTGTACGAGGGGCTCTACGACCGCAAGCCCGCGATCCTGAAGTTCCACCGCGCCGGATACACGAGCTTCAAACATGTGGTGCGCCAGCGCAATGTCGGGGGGCAGCAGCACGGGGTCTTCGTAGCCAGAGATGCGGCCGGACGCGAGCACGACGCGCTCATCGCGCTGCACGGCGCAGTCAGCGTGCCGCGAGCGATCGATTACAACCGGCACGTGGTTGTGATGACGGTTGCGCCGGGAGGCGAGTTATCGAAGACGAAGGTGGACGATCCTGACTGGTTTCTGGACGAGATCGTGGAGCAGGTCAGAAAATCGTACGCTCTTGGGTTCATTCACTCTGATTTAAGTGAGTACAACGTATTTGTCAGTCCCAACGGCGTTGAACTCATCGATTGGCCCGGATACGTCGTCACATCGCACCCCAACGCCGAATTTCTGCTTGCAAGAGACGTTCTGAACGTGCTTAAGTTCTTTAATCGAAAATACGGGGTGGTGCGGGACTGTGAAGAAGTGGTTGAGTATGTAAAATCGTGAAATGCCAGTGGGCGGATTCAGACACGTGGATCATGGAGAATCACGTCTTTTTTGGGTTCATCGCCCCGGGCTGCGGCAGCACTGCTTTGCAACCCACGCGCCGAGCGCGCGGTTGAAGTCGTCCGCATCCACATACTCCCTGCCGCAACAGGGGCACCGTGAGCCTCTGACAGTAGTACCATATCGCTCAAAAGTCGCTTTCACAGTCAGTGTACCACATTCACATCGCAGTATTTCCGGGTCTGACATGTGACATGACGATAGGTTGACGATTGCGCCCACGCTTGAATTCTCAGTTCTCAGTTGACGCTCTGCAGGATCGGAAGGGTCTGCTTCGGCATGCGTTCCGAAATAGGTTCCGAAACCTCCGAAATCGCTGATTCGGCTAATCTGTACTCCCGCTGTGTTCTGCCGCCCCGCCGTTCGAGTATCTTCTGGCTATACATCCTCGAGAGGTACGTGGATGCCGTGCTCAGGTTGATGTGATCGTAGACGCGCTCGTAATGATTCTTGATATCCTGTGATGTGAACCACACGCGCGGATACTCATATTTCAAAAGTGATTCGAGGCGCTCCCGAACAGATAATGGTTCGGAGATCCGGTCGCTGTGATTGGGTACCGCATTTTTCCGGGAGGGTTTGGTTCCGGTTGAGAATCCGTTTATGAACCGAATCATGATCTCCGCCCATCCTGATCCTTCCGAATCCATGATGGTGGTGCCACGATCGGTCGTCATCTTCAACCGGGACCTGACATGTCCCGACTCGTTAAGCGACGCGACCGAGTTGATGAGGTTGATCAGCACACTCTCCCAATCATCATCCTCTGATTGGATAGTGTACCGCCCATCGTTGTCGGTCGTGATGTCGAGCCGGGATTTCATATTTTTCCTCTATATAACTACCATCCATCCCCTCAGATGTATGGTTTGTTGCAGCAATGGGGTTTCGCTGCTGATCCGAAATTAGGGGGTTGTACGGATCGATGTGTACACTTGTAGATATGTGATCGATAGTACATAAGTGTTTTGGTCGAATTCTTGGGATGATTGCCATGAATTTTGGATGGGTACAACAGAGCATGACCATAACGCACAAAATCCAACTCATAATACTGCTTTTTAGATCATACATCTTCTCATCTATTCAGATTGTTGTTTTTGTGAACAGATGTACATCCAGTCTCCAGCCGGTGTCAGGCAGTTTCAGTGAGGTGGTATGATCTTCTGGCAGTCGATGCGATAAAAGTTAGTAGAAATGAGATAAATCTAATTGTGAATGCCAACGCAGACAACGCGTGCAGGGAATCCATCGAATTTGTATCATCCGCGTGATATTCGTAGAATGCTGAAAATTCAGGATGTTCTTTGTTGAGAACTCAGTTACGATGACTATACCTGCAATTTGGCTGTTCACACGGAACGACCGGGGATGGAAACACCGGACATGGAGACGCCAACCATCCTCTCGATCGCGCACGCGATATCCGTTTTGCTTGCTGCGTATGAGAGGCGGATATGTTCGGAACCATGCGCGCCAAATGACGATCCCGGAACTGTTATCACGCCGCGTCCGGCAAGTTCTGCGGAGACGCGGTCACCATCGCCGACGCGCGGGAAGAGGTAGAACGCGCCCGCGGGAGTTGGGCACTCGACCCCCAGCTCAGATAGCCCGCGAAGAAGGATGTCTCGCCTTTCCCGAAACTGCTCCCGCATCTCGCAAACACAGTCCTGCAGACCGGTTATCGCCGCAAGCGCAGCGTATTGTGCAACCGAGCCCGCGCACGCCTGCACATACTGATGCACCTTGTGAAACTGCTCGATGTACTCCGGTCTCGCTGCAAGGTAGCCGAGACGCCACCCGGTCATTGCGTAGGTCTTTGAGGTGGCATTAACAGTAACCACATTGTCTGTGAACTCCGCGGGACTGACATGCTCGCCTTCGTAGATCAAAAACTCGTAGACTTCGTCAGAGATGATCGTAAAATCGTAGTCCTCGGCAAGTTCTGCGAACGCCTGCATCTCTCTTCTCGACTGGACAGATCCGCACGGGTTCGACGGCGAGTTCACAATCAAGACCTTTGTGTTGCGTGTGATCCGCTCGGAAACGACATCGGGATCAAGAGCAAGGTCAACGAGCGGAACGCCGATCACCCGTCCGCCCGCGATGTGTGATAGTGCTGCGTACGAGACAAAACCCGGATCAGGGATCAGAACATCGTCCCCCGGCTCAACTAACGCCTGCAAAACTATGTGAAGCGCCTCGCTTGCGCCAGCGGTCACGATGATCTCATCAGGACTCACACGGACGTTGTTGTCGCGCAGGAACTTTTCACTGAGTGCCTCACGCAACTCCGGCATCCCTGCGCCCGGCGTGTATCTGGTGTGCCCGGCTCTTATCGCATCGACTGCGGCGTCTCCGATGTGCGCCGGCATCGGAACGTCCGGTTCTCCGAGCCCGAGATTGATGCTGTCCGTTCCCGCCGCCTCAAACATCTTGCGGATGCCGGAGATGTCGATCTCTGACACCCTGTCTGTGAATGATCTCATCTGATTACTCCAGTGTGGTTGCGCCGATTGTGCCGGTGTGATTACACCAGTCACAGGGACTCCTTAAAAATCTGGCGGCACGGTCTATGATAATTTGTTATGATATTTGTAGTTTGGATGATAAACAGATATGTTTATATGCAATGGCGTTGTTCGGATATTGTCGCAGTTGGCTGGCATGATCTCTGGTCTGTGATCTGTGCCACCTCGTGACGACGGCGGTTGAAGATGGTTGAAGATGGTTGAAGATGGTTGAAAGGAGTACAAGACGATGAAAAGAGTTATAAGGTCAAATGTCGTATGGATCGAAATCTTGAGGATCGTGCAACGGTATTTCCGGGAGCGACTATGAACGACAAGAAATCGATATGGGATTACGAGGACATCGTTGGACGGTGCCCTCTCGAGTACCTGGAACTACTTGCAGAGAACGTGACAGGCAAGGTCCAGCACATCAATGCCACCTACTCCGGCGGGGGCGTTGCAGAGATTTTGACAAGTTTGATTCCGTTATTTAATGGATTGGGAATTGAAACTGAATGGAATGTACTGAGAGGTGATGACAAGTTCTTCTCGGTCACAAAGAACTTTCACAATGCACTTCACGGCAGTGTGAACAGCGCGATCGATGTGCGCACCTACGAACAGTCCGATTCGCTGGACGATCTTGAAAGCCAGATAGCAGAACTTGCGATGCGGAAGGATATGTTCGAGACGTACCTGCACTGGAATAGCATAAATTCAGAGGAGCTGGACGTCGATGGCGATTTCGTCTTCATGCACGACCCCCAGCCGGCAGCCATGATACGCGCGAAAGAGGGCGGGAACTGGATATGGCGGTGCCACATCGACGTCTCCAATCCGGATCGTTACGTCTGGGACTTTCTGAAGGAGTTCATCTCCGGGTATGACGCATCAGTCTTCTCTGCGCCGCTCTTTGCGAGACCGGACATCAGGAACAGGCAGTTTCTTGTGCCGCCGTCGATCGATCCCTTGAGCGACAAAAACATCGAACTCTCTGAGAGCGAGATCGATACTGTGCTCGATAAATACGAGATTACCAGAGATAAACCAATCATAACACAGATCTCAAGGTTTGACCACTTGAAAGACCTTCCCGGAACCATAGACGCGTACAAACTGGTGAAAGAAAAGATCGACTGTCAGTTGCTGCTCGCAGGAGGCGTTGCATCTGACGATCCCGAAGGAATGGGGGTCTATCGCGAGATCATGGAGAAAGCCGGTTCCGACGACGACATCCACGTGCTGATCGGGTCGCCACCGTTCACAGAGATCGAGATCAATGCATTCCAGCGGGCATCGACCGCAATCATGCAGAAGTCACTGAAAGAGGGGTTCGGGCTGGTGGTGTCAGAAGGGCTCTGGAAAGGAAAGCCTGTTGTCGGCGGCTCAACCGGCGGAATTCCGCTGCAGATTCTTGATGGCGTCACAGGATACCTTGTGAATTCGGTCGGTGACGCAGCGCAGAGGATCGCGGGGCTCATAAAGAATCCGGAACTCGCACAGAGACTCGGAGAGAATGGGAAAGAACATGTCAGGAACAATTTCCTGATAACAAGACATCTCAAGGACTACCTCCTGCTCATGCTCAGTCTCGATGGCGGGTCCGCGTCAGGGGTTGCAGGATCGTAGATAATCGAGTCTGCGCAACCTTTCTGTCTCTTTTCTTTTTTTTCTTATTTCTTCTTCCTTTATTCCTTTCTCGCGCTCCCCGTGATCGCTTCGCGGTTTTGGGAATTCCGTAGGAAATCTTTATATATCATTAGCATGTTTACTAATGTTAGTAATACTTCATATTAGTAACACTATGTGAAGTAGTACTAATCCTACAGGAGGTGTGTAACACAATGGAGCATATTGAACCGGTCGCAGTAAAAACAGAACTGAGCAAACTCGACCTCGTCGGTATCGACAAGATAGCGGAAGACGCGGTGGAGTTCATCAACAATGGTCAGATGAATGTGAGACAGGCATCGGCGTGGGCTATCCACCATCTCGACGATCAGTGGGGCTTCCCATCGCTAACGGCACTGTATCACAGGATGGTTGATCGGCTGGAAGACAACTTTCCGGCAAAGCGGGAATTTATCAACTACATTCAGAGGTGGTGACGCAGTTTGATTGGATGTCGCTGATCTGTCAGGACATCTACTTATTTTTTTTTATGCCCGATCGGGCACAGGTTCGTGTTTGATCAGATAGCTTTAAGAACGGGGTATCTATAAACACAGTTTGAGGAAATAATATGATTGATGGAAAAGCAGCAGCGATAGCTGTTAGAAATCATTTCGAAGACGTTCACGGAGCTTATTCTGTAATTGGTTTCCAGCTTGTTAATATCAAGAAGAACGAAGATGAGAATTGCTGGGAGGTTTCCTGCCTTTTTTATCCTGGCATCGGTGCAAGATCGCCGAATGAGTATAAGGTGAAAGTTGATCTTGAAGACGGTTCAATTCTCGATCAAGAAATAATAATCCCTGATAAAGAGTGAGCTGTCTTGACTCGCATTTTAAAGAACATATACGATGCATTTTTGGCTGCTGACCGTATTGTAATCGATACTGGTCCCCTTCTTATCCACGCGACAGGCGCATTCCGAAACGATAAACTTAAAGGTATCTGTCTTTGCGACGACCCCGTTGAAGAGTTTAATTTCTTAAACAGGTTATTCGCATCTGGCAAGCGATTTTGCATCACACCATATATTCTGAGTGAACTATTATACAAAGTGAGAAGCGAATTTAAATTGAAGGAAGAAGGGGTCGAAGAATTCTTTCGCAGTTATGGAACTTTCTTACGCAAAATAGGAGAAATCCAAATTGGTAAAGAGAAAATAATCTATGACACTGGTATAAAATTTGGGTTGGCTGATGTCTCCTTATTGAAGGCTTATGAAGAAACTGGTGCGATGATCCTTTCAAGCGATGAACCATTCTGCCGGTTTTGTGAATGGAGAAATATTGAATTCATCAAATATCAGACGTTCTTTTTCAATAGGTTGTTTGTATGATGCACCTGATCAGTACAAAACCGCCGCACAGGAAGTGAAATCACATGGCAAAACATCCCTCTCTCAAACGCAGCACGCTCGGCATGATCAACATCGACCCGCTCCAGCGCGGCGGGATACTGACGCCTGAAGCGAGAGACGCACTCGTAGAATGGGGCGACGGCTACTCGATCTGCGATTTCTGCCCGGGCAAGCTCGAAGAGATCAAGAAGCCACCGATTCACGATTTTATATACGGGGATCTGCCCGCGTTTCTCGGATGCGATCATGCAAGGGTCACGAATGGCGCAAGGGAAGGGATATTCGCTGTGATGCATGCGCTTTCCGGAGATGGAAGAGGTGGATCTGTGGTGCTGGACGGGAATGCGCATTACACGTCCTTTGTTGCGGCAGAGCGCACAGGACTCGACGTGTCGCTGGTTCCGGTCTCTGATCAGCCCTACTACCGGGTCGATCCCGCGGGATACGCCGATGTTCTTGAAGAGCGGCTGAATTCGGGCGTCAGGGTTGTTCTGGCAGTTCTTACGTATCCTGACGGGAATTACGGAAATATCGTTGATGCGGGGAAAGTCGCATCGATCTGCCACGAGTACGAGGTGCCGCTGCTTCTGAATTGCGCATACTCAGTCGGGCGGATGCCGGTCTCCGCAAAGGAGATCGGGGCTGACTTTATTGCTGGCAGCGGGCACAAATCGATGGCGGCGTGCGGTCCTGTTGGCGTGCTTGGGATAAACGAGCCATACGCAGGTAAGGTTCTCAGGACGTCTGTGCACCGCAAGAACAAGGAGATCGAACTCCTCGGATGTACAGCCCGCGGCGCAACGATCATGACGCTGATCGCATCGTTTCCGAGGGTTTTGGAGCGGGTGAAGGAGTGGGATAAAGAGGTTAAGAATGCGAGATGGTTCTCAAAAGAGATGGAAAAGCTCGGCATGATCCAGATGGGCGATGTTCCGCACAACCACGATCTCATCTTCTTTGAGGCTCCGGTTCTCTACGAGATATCGAAACGTGCGAAGAAAGGCAGGTTCTTTCTCTACAAGGAACTCAAAAAACGAAAGATTCACGGAATCAAGTCAGGACTCACGAAATATTTCAAACTGAGCACCTACGGGCTGCCAGAGGACGATCTGAAGTACGTGGTCGATTCGTTTGAGGAGATCATCTCGACTGCTGTTTGAGACTTTCGTCTGATTGGGACGCATCTCAGACGGATATGGTTCTGGCAAATCCGCGCAAAACATTAAGTGAAACCGTGAGTGAAGGAAATGTATTGAACGCTCAAAGTTAAGGATTTGCCCGATAAAAATGGAGAAAGAAACACCGCGTTGCCGAATATTCTGAGATCCGGAGAAGAATATGGCGGCTCTGCAAGAGATATCATATCTTGGGATGTATCATCCATGGCACGATGGCCATAATCCGAATTTCGATGAGTTTTCTCGTTTGGTTCTTGACGTAAAAGATCAACAGATAAAAGGAATCAACTGCTTTGCGGATCGCTTGCGTTCCATTCTCTCGGATACCGAAGAATATGTGATCTGTGTTATCCCAACTCACGCAGTAGGGACTGCACCATCTGGCATAAGGACAATCGCGAAACAATTGTGTTCGCATCTGATAATCGACGGAACAGATGCTATATCAAGGGCTTTTGAGATATGCCGAAGAAGACTGTAGGCGGAAGCCGCGATCTGCAATCAGAGATAAAAATCGCTTGCTGTTGCAGATGAAACTGTAGTCAAAGGTCGGCAGGTGCTCCTGCTGGATGATGTGACAACAACCGGTACGTCTTTAAAGGCGGGAAAATACCTGATAGAGCGAGCCGGTGCTGAAATGGTCGCATTGCTCGCACTCGCCAAAACCAAATGAGAATAGGAGTCTCGAAGATGGAACCGATATCCATACTGGCATTGGAGGAAACGCCAATGGTCGGATTGAAGACCATAGAAAAGGTTCTTTCCATAGCCCCCGGATTTGAGTTAAACAGTCCATCAGATGTAATTGAGATACTTAAAAAAGCGAATGCGGCATTCAAGAGGATATCAATACCCAATACTCAGGATGCCACGATTGGCTGGAATAAAGCTCATGAGATCTGGAAACTCTCACAACAGCACAATATCCGGATAATTCCAAGATATAGTCCACACTACCCAGAATCCCTTTCACAAATTCCCAATCCACCTGCATTATTACATGTCTTGGGAAATATAGACGCAATAAACAGGGAATGTATCGCAATCGTCGGGACAAGAGAGCCGACTGACTATGGTATCACTGCGGCAAAAAAACTCGGTGCGCTATTTGCAAAAAAGGAGTATACTGTGGTCAGTGGTTTGGCAAATGGCATCGATGCGGCAGCACACCAGGGGGCATTAGAAGTCAATGGTCTGACAGTGGCTGTCTTAGCTCATGGACTGGATACCGTGTATCCTGTCAAAAATAAAGAACTCGCAGATGCCATACTCAAAAATAATGGTGCGCTTGTTTCGGAATACCCCTGGGGTACAAAGGCTAACCGCAGTCGCTTCGTAGCCCGTGATCGAATTCAAAGTGGCTTGTCACTGGGCGTATTTGTTGTTGAGACCGGTACAAAAGGCGGGACGTTACATACCGTAAAATATTGCAAACAGCAAAAACGTACGCTCATTATTTTGAAACATCCGCCACATCTGATCGGGAATCCAAAAACACGCGGTAACGCTCAATTGATTTCAGAAGAGCGAGCTGATATCGTCTTTGAAAACGATGATTCCATAGACGTGGTAACAATTGCGATGAATCGTGTCAAGGATGAGTTGCTGGCGCGCCGAGACAAAGAGAACAATAACCGTTCAAACCCAATTCAGATGACACTGGGTTAAGTGGAAAACAGAACAATGAAAGCTATCCTTTCCACGAATTCGATGATCGATGAGTTTGAAAAAGCAGGGGGTTTGTGGTGGTGTAAAGTATATTCATAGCTGCATCGTTCTTCACGTGATGCTTCAGGTATCTGCCTTCTTCTTCAAATCTAATTATATCGTCCGCAAGAAATTTATGGGCGTGTCAGTGAACAGTCTGCGTTCATACGATTGGTTCCGACTGAAAGCACCATCGCTCGCGTTCAATAATAGGCGAAAGAGTTGTTGCAGCTTCGTTGTTGAGATGGTATCTGACATACCATCCCTCTTTGTTGGTACTCACAATACCATCTGCGCACAGACGCTTCATATACCATGAAACCGATGGGCAAGATATCCCCACAGCAAGAGAGATATCCTTTCTTGAAGCACCCGGGCTTTTAATCAGGAATTCGAATATCTTTTTCGATGTGTCGTTTCTGAGGTGGTGTAAAACTCTCTGGCTATATTCATTAAATTTCATATTGTTTTCAAAATATCTGACATGTCCTGTGCCGTGAAACACACGGATCTTATTATGCATTTGCAGCATTTTGAGATGATATTTAAGCGTTCCTCTGTTTATGCCAGTCTCGTTTGCGATGGCGCTGTAATGCACACCCGGATTTTCCTTGATATGGTCATATATTTTTGAACGAACATCCTGATCCAACACGTTACACCCGGAAATACGTTTATAGCCAAGATACGTCAACGCTTTGAGGGAAGCAAGCATTTCTATCGGCATGGCAGTGACATGCAATAGCATAACCCAGAGCGGCAACTGCCAGAAACTGATCGGAACCGGATCATGCGCTTCTACTCCTTCTGGTATCGGGTGGTCGTACCCGGACTCGACGATATAATCATCAGCAGATGCCAGTCCAATCAGTAAGAAGATCAATAAAAAAAGTAAGAGGATTGCGAAAGCATTGGTCATCTTCTTCATCGTAACCACTTAATCCTCTATCGAATATCAGTCTTGCGGTCAATAATAAGCCACAAAACTGTAGTCCTCTACCCCCTGTACACGTTCGCCGTACACCTTGAAGTCCCATGTTCCGGATGGCAGACCACTGCTCTTATATATGCGCAGAAAAATTCTGGCATCTATTTTGCCATCGTTTACATCGTGATATGGGCCAAGTGGAACTCCAGATGGCGGATAGATCGTTAAGGTGAGTGAATCATCTGTATCACCCCAATTAAGGTCTACCCACAGTTTATCCTCGCCAGGGGGAACATACAGCGAATGCCAGTCGGTTTCTCCCTGCTCGATGGTGTCCCGGGTCAGAGGTGCGATGGGTGGTTTGCTATCATTGGATGCAGGAGTTACAATGTATGCAGGCGTCACAATGTATGCGTCTGTGGTTTCCACATCCTCTGCAGCAGCAAGCGGTATGAGCATTGCTGCTAACAATATGGCTACTATATGTAGTGTTTTCATAGTATCACCAGATAGCGATTTGAATAATAGTTCTTAAGTTTTCTGTCACGATCATCTACACGTTTTATGCTGATGTGTAGACGATCGTGACAGAAACGGTT
>Ga0190315_1000335_pt1 | contig 25928 bp, 15 predicted proteins | sample 48701101_MG_FD_161673 | JGI IMG/M metagenome (GOLD analysis project Ga0190315, IMG submission 161673) | Hydrothermal vent sediment bacterial communities from Southern Trench, Guaymas Basin, Mexico - 4870-11-0-1_MG | ecosystem: Environmental > Aquatic > Marine > Hydrothermal vents > Sediment ...
CTAAAGTCCCCTAAAGGGGACTGGTAAATTCAGGATTTTTTCAGAAGCAAACGATATGGCATTGAGTCTTCAGTGCCCTTTAGGGCACTTCAGCTATTAGACGACGGCTTTACCAAAGGCGGGGGGGATTATTTGTTTCTAATTCCGCAAACTGTGTGGCATTGGGCTAAAAGCCTGGGGCGTTGCCCCAGGCTATATTAATTCGCACCAAAGGGGCTATATTAATTCGCACCAAAGGGGCTAAAAGCCAGGGGCGTTGCCCCAGGCTATATTAATTCGCACCAAAGGGGCTAAATTGTTAACCTCTATGAAGTGAGGTTCATGGAAATCGGTTGCCACCCAATAAAAATTAGCAAAGCAGACCGAAGGTTCGTTTACGTCACAATTCACAATTCGTTTACGTCACCCCACGACTAGCCCCCCCCAATCGCATGCACGATTTCCACTTTATCCCCCGCTGACAAAACGTGGCTGTCAAATTGACTGCGCGGGACAATCTCTGAGTTGATCTCTACGGCTAACCGTTTGTTTTCTAAGTTTAATTGTTTTATAAAGTCGGCAATAGGGAGACCGTTTTCAACTTGCCGCGGTTCGCCGTTTAAAAAAATTTCCATCATTTTTATTCACCTGTTTGACTTTGGCAAAAATTTTTATTACAATACGCGCCCTCTTCACCGAGCGGGTGTAGTTCAATGGTAGAACTTCAGCTTCCCAAGCTGATAGCGTGGGTTCGATTCCCATCACCCGCTCCACTCTTTGCTTTTTAAGCATCATTTTCTTGTTGGGTGCAATTAAAAGTTATTCGATCTAGCGGGTGTAGTTCAATGGTAGAACTTCAGCTTCCCAAGCTGATAGCGTGGGTTCGATTCCCATCACCCGCTCCACTTCCAAATCTTCCCTAACCCCCTTTGCCAAAACTTACCTTTTCCCACAAGTGTCTAAAATTAATTATTAATCATTAGTCATTAATCATTAATCACTCTTTTCTCTGCGATTTTCCGGAAAGGAACGTCTCTGGGGAGTTAGAGATCGTCACATTTTTAAAATATTATGGTGGGATCCCAAACATGAAGTCTATAGTAAGTACAACGAATTACGCGGATAAACGAATGGCCGTAAGTAAGTACAACGAATTACGCGGATAAACGAATTTAGTACAACGTAGTACAACGAATTACGCGGATAAACGAATTAACGTGAATTCGACTTTAAATATCAGTGAGTTATTGAATTATTAATTATCTCAACTCGTTATTGATAATTACTGGATTATCAATCAGTTAAAAAAACATTGACTGGCTCATTTCACTCAATGGCCCACAATTAAAGAGTTATTCACGTATTAATGTTAAGGGTTTAATCGTCAAAAAAGTTTTTTTATCTCTTAATTATTGTCAAACAATTGATATCGATAAAATTTATCTACGAACTCACGTTACTTAATTCGTTTATCCGCGTAATTAGTTGTACTAAATTCGTTTATCCGCGTAATTAGTTGTACTAAATTCGTTTATCCGCGTAATTAGTTGTACTTAACCGTGAAAACGAGAATGCGCCCTGCCAAACTCAAGTTTGGACTCCTGCCAAACTCAAGTTTGGACGACTGATCACTGATCACTGATAACTGATCACTGATTAGCTATTTTCTTAGCAGTTGCAAAATCGGCCTTGCCGGTGCCCAGTTTGGGTATCGCTTCTACCGCCAAGTATTCTTTTGGAATCATTAACGGGTTGATGTCACTTCCCCGAATCTGGGCCTTTATTTTATCTATGTCCGTTTCTCCGGCTACCAACAGAACCACTTTTTCGCCTTTGCTGGCATCGGATAGCGCGACAGCGAGGACTTCTATTTCTTCATTATCAATGACTTGGGCTATTTGGGCCTCAACGGCGCCAAGGCTAACCATTTCGCCACCGAGTTTTGCAAAGCGGGAGTAGCGATCTAGGATAATCAGAAAGCCGTCTTTGTCTAGCTTGCCTTTGTCGCCTGATTTGTACCAGCGCACGCCGTCTTTTTCGACGATAACGGATTGGGTTTTTTCTGGATCATTGAGGTAACCTTTCATGATCTGGGTGCCGCCAATGAGAATTAATCCGGCTTCGCCGATGGGCAGTTCTTCTAGGGTGTTGGGATCGACGATTTTGATGGTGGTGCCAGGCAGTGGAAGGCCTACCGTGCCTATCTTGTTACCGGTTTGGATGTCACCGGAATAGGATAAGAGAATGTCGGGCATGTTGACGCTGGCGACGGGCGTGGTTTCGGTGGCTCCGTAGCCTTCGTAAATCTCTTTGCCAAATTTGTCTTTGAACGCGTTACGCACTTCGGGGTTAAGGCGCTCCGCGCCAGCTACCACAAGCCGCACCGATTGAAACATCAATGGGTGGATTTTGCGGCTGCGTGTGTAGATACGCAGGAAGGTGGAGGTGCCCAGTAGAAGAGTGACTTGGTATTGTGCTGCTAAGCGCCCAATGGTTTTGGCATCCGTTGGATCAGGTTGACATACCATGGGTATGCCTTCAATCAACGGCAAAAAGGTGGTGACGGTGAGGCCGAAGGCATGGAAAGTCGGTAACGCGTTGAGAATCACGTCTTCGTTCACTGGGTTTAGCACCGCGGTTATCTGTTTGATATTGCCCATAATATTGGTATGGGTCAGTTGCACACCTTTGGGCACACCTTCGCTGCCGCTGCTAAAGAGAATAGCGGCCGTGTCTTCTAGGGCCACGTCCTTGAAATACAAGGCTTTCAAAATAAAAGCCGGTAATAATTTGGCCTGTAGCAGTGCCAGAATCAGTGACGCTTTCGGTATTTCTTGCTTGATGTCTTCTAAGTAGACAAAGTTGGCTTGTTCTGTCAGCGGACTGAGATCAATACCTCGCGCCTCAAGTTTGCTTAAAAACAGCTTAGCGGTGAGAACGGTTTTAATTTCGGCCCGTTCCATGCTGAGCGCAACCACAGGGGGAGCGGCCGTATAATTTAAGTTAACCACCGTTTTGCCGTTTATCAAGACGGCGAGATTGGCTAACACTGTGCCGGATGATGCGGGCAATAGAATGCCAATATTCTGCTGGTTGCTCATCAGCGGTTTGAGTTTGCGACTAAAAACTAACGCTGCCGCCAGTAAGCGGCCGTAAGTCAATTGCGTATTAGCGTCTATGACGCTAACCTGACTGCTTTGCGCCTTCGCGGTTCGCAAAAAGCTAATAGGTAACGGTTCCAACGTTTGGATGTATTCTTGCCAAGTGTGGATAGAGGTTTCTAAAACGGCTTGTTTCACATCGCCAGCCGTCGCGTTGGGAGATAGCGCCTTGCCGAAGCCTACCGTGATTCGACGCTGGCCGGCATTGCCGGTCGAGTAACGATATTTACGGGTGGCATAAGAATAAAGACTGCCCCACAGTCCTCTTAAATAAAAAGGCACAATTACCGCTTGCGTATCTTTGACAGCGCGTTCAAATCCCGTTTTAAAAATACTCAGATGACCATTGTGGCTGATATGTCCTTCGGGAAACAGTGCCACCACTTCGCCTTGACTGAGATTTAAACGAACTTGCTCTAGTGCTTGCTTACTGCCAGCACGCCCAATGGGAATGACACGGAATAAGTCCAGAAACCATTTGAGATACCACTTTTCGTAATAAGTGCGAAACATTACAAAGCGAATTGGACGCGGCGAGGCGATTTGTAAAATCGCCCAATCTAGCCAACTGACGTGGTTGCCTAACAGTAAAACGCCCCCGCTAGATGGAATGTTTTTCATGCCCACCACTTGTACTTGGTAGCGTCGTTTCATCAATCCAGCAATTATATAGCGGATAAAGGATTGGGGTAATTTGGCAATGGCGTAAAAGGTGCCAACGAAGGTAATCGCAGCGAGCACGTAAAAAGTGGTTTGGTTGGTAAAGTGAACATAGGCTAAGCCGATAGATGCGGCCAAAAACACCAGCATGATGATGTTTTGGACAAAGTTATTGGCGGCCAAAATGACACCGGCTTCGTTTTCTTTGGCGTAATACTGAATTAGGGCGTTCAGCGGTACGATAAAAAGGCCGCCAAAGAAGCCATAAATCGTAAACAGTAGGGCAATGGACAGCGAGTCTCTTAGAAAAGGTAAAATTATCAACGAGATACAAATACCCAAGGCTCCCAACGGAATGATGCCGGTTTCAATATAATTCTTTGAAACCTTGCCGGCAAAAATGGCCCCGAAAACAATACCGATACCGCCTAAAGCCATCATGCCATTAGCTATACGAGTATCTGTCTCGCCAACCACTTCTTTGAGATGTGCGCCAAAATTGGCGAGTAAGACTTGGTTAATGGCAAAAAACAGGGAAAGGCCGATAATACTTAACCAAATCCCTTGGTTGCTCCACGCGCCTTTGATGTTGTCTCTGAGATAGCGCATCCGCAGGTATTTGCTGACATCGAATTTCAGCGCAGTATTCGTCTGCCGTTTTAAGGGCAAGCGCAAAGATAACAGGGCTTCGATAAGCGTTCCTGCTATCAGCAAGAAGCCGACATATTTAACCGATTGGAGAATATCTCCGAGAGATTGAAAGTTTTCTGAGAACAAGTGTTCAAAAAAGAGCGTATAAACCAAAGTGCCGGCGAGGATGGCAACGATTGTGACGGATTGTACGGCGGAGTTAGCGGGCGCTAAATTGTTTTTGCCCACCAGTTCTCTGATATAGCCGTATTTCGCTGGCGAATAGAAGGCACTTTGCAGTGCCAATATAAAAGTCAGCCAAAAGGCTAACCAAAAAGCCCCTGTGTAATAACACACTGTAATCATAGCGGTGATGGGCAGGGCGATGAAGGCGGCGATGATAATGACGCGATTTTTGGAAAACTTGTCAGACAAGAATCCGGCTGGCGTAAAAGTCATAACAAACGGCAACAAAATCATTGCCTGAATGATGGCGGTATAAACCCGCAACTCGGTGCCCTCATAGAATTTAAAGAGGGCGTTTTGGATGATGATCTTATGTCCAAGATCAGTGAAGGCATTCAAAAAAACAACGACTAAATAAGGCATAAATGCCTTGTTTTTCCATATTGATTGTTCCATTATGCTTGGTTTTTCCTGTTGGGTTATGGGTATAATTAAGTACAACTAATTACGCGGATAAACGAATTGAGTACAACGATACAAGAGAAAAATCGGCTTTTATCAATCCTTATCGATAATCTAATCGTTGTCGCTATTATACTCAAGAAGGGAACAACTTTTTGAGAAACAAAAATAACTTAAGTAACTACCGAAAAGCCCCAACGGGGCGATATTAATATAGCCTGGGGCAGCGCCCCAGGAAATTTTTGGGCATTCCAATATTTTTCTGAACATCTATAGTACAACAAATTTGGAAATAAACGAATGGGGTAATGAATTCATTTATAGTGCAAATGGTTAGGATTTGGACTGAAAACATATCCCTACCCTTCTCAAGAAAAATATAAAACCACCAAAACAACCCCGAAGGGGGAATTAACAATTAATCATTAATTATTAATCATTAGTTATTATTCTCCCCGAAGGGGTTGAATGTGAAACGCAGTAACTCGCTACGCGAGATAATAGCCTTAAGGAAAACCTCTCATCGTTATACACAAGTCTTTTGGATACCAGGTGCATCCCCAAAAGTACAACGGATACTCGAATCGAAGAAAAGCTATTTTTATGAACTATAGCACACTCGAAGTGTAATTCAATGGCAAAGGCTTTTTATCTGCTTGAATCTGAGTTAATAAACTCGAAATGATCTTCTTGATGGCTTTGTCAGATAAAATCTCTTTGAGTGCTTTGATAAATTCGGCTTCGTTCTGGCACTGGTAAGACTTGCCCGTGCTTGAAGCGATTTTAAGAGGATACATCGTCATGCCATGAAAGACAGAAAGAACGTTATAACTGTATTTCAGGGAAGGTGCAAAGATCAGCAAATCAAGCACAAAGTCTAGATCATTGTCATCGTGGCGTTTAGCACTCCGCTCAACCTCTCCAATCAGCTCAGTTTTGGTTATCTCTCTGAGTAAGACGGCTTGTTCAAGTAAAATATTATAAGGTGTTCGAGCAGATTCTATTTCAGGAAGCTCTCCCCAAAGATTTTCAATTGCTAGAGTTGCCATCATCAATCTCCTTTTCAATTGCTTTACCCCAAGTTGCACCACAATGCCATTAAGTTAAGGTAAGGAAAAGGCCGTTCGTTCGTTTGTAGTAGGCGATTTATCGCCTTAATTGCTACTACCAAACTCAAGTTTGGACTCCTGTGAATAAACTGCTTGACTTTATAAATATAAACCGTAAAAATAGTCACTTTATCAATTAAAACATAACTTGTCAGATGGAAACTGAAACGGTAAAAGTTCATTGGCTTTTTAAATTTAATAAGATTTCGTCGGTCATATTACCTATATTGATTGGTTTTATGATATTAATTAACCATATCGAAGGCAATGAGGATTCTTTTCAGAATGTGTTTCTATATGTTTCGTTAGCGGTTTCTTTATTCTTATTGCATAATGACAATGGTGAACAGTAAATGGGTAGTCTACAAAAGTAGCCACAGTAGCTATACTTGACACCGTCGCAATTTGCGCTTTTGTCATTTCTTTGATATGAGAAATCTTATTGGTACTTACAGATTTTTATCTTTGCGAGAAATGACAAAAAAGCTCAGTTTATGGCGATGCTCAGTATAAACGGATATTTTTATCTGGAGAGTCTCCGTCAAATGATGGGAAAACCTCCAAGGTTTGGCAAGCTTGGAGGTTTTTAACCCTGAAAATATCTGAAAAACAACAGTAAATGTTGTTCACTTCGCGTTGAATCCGCTGTTTTTTAGGCAATTTTGGTAGAAAAGAGGTATTTTCAGGCATAGACTCCTTAGACTGTGATCTCGATTTGAGGTTGTCACTTGATGATCAAGTAAGTTTTTAGTCTGACAATGCACAAGGATTGTATATAATAAGGGATTTTATTCGCTAAGCATAAAATTACCTCAGTCAACTTTTTATACAGCAATGACAACGGAATAGCTAAGTACCCGTGCAGGTAAAAAAAATAAATCTAACAAAAACTAGGGGGTAAGGCGCATAGGAACCGCTCATGGCGGAAAACTTGATCATCGAGTTATAAGGGCGAATAAACACTTCATGTTCAAACAGCCCAAAGCATTACCGTTTTTTTTATAACACATAAAAATGGCGGAGATTCAACAGCGTGAAAACATTTTTCTTTTTGACAAGTTTTCCCTGACATAAAACCCTAGTGCCTTCTTGGTGGGCACGAATAGCATCATTATAAAAAACATTGTCCACCTCCACCTTAACTTGACGTTTTTTACCGTCGATATCGCTTAAAATAGCGATGGTTCCCACTTTGTCATTGGTTTTACGATTAAGTGCAACCACATTTCCTTCCAACTTGACTTCTTCAAAACCCATTTTTCGTAACGCATAACCAGCTTGTTTAATAGAGGGCATAATCTCTGTTGGAAAGACGACTTTTTCGATCTTTTTGGAGAGATTTCGATGCCGATAGGACCAAGACACCGCAATTTCCAACGCGTGAGATTGACCTACGCCCATCATAGTTTTTATGGCATCACACAGATGAGCACTGACTCCTTCAGAAACCATTTCAGAGGCGGCTTTGAAATCAAAACGCGCTTGCTGACTGGCCAAAACGGCTATTTTTTTAAGCGAATTCAGGGCCCGCATCAAGGTTTTGACAACCCGCCGTTCAAAAGGGGGGGAATAGCGAGCGATCTCTGTTTTCATTAATTGTGGATTAAGCGGCGAAATTAATTTGACGACATAACCGTCAGGTGTACTGGGTGCTAAACGTACTTGATTTAAGTATTCCGTCACGAATTGAGGTAGAGTCCTCCGATAATAAGGTTGCGGTTTCTTATCCTCACTCAGATCAACCGTAGACATGGCTATATATTTAAGCATCTCTTTGGCACCTTGATGTAGTCGTAAACCATAATCCAACGGCAGCGTTGTGGGATGAAAAATATCGATGATTCTGATTTGTATCACATCTCCTAAAGACAGAGTCTCCAAATCGACTTTAATCGCCAATTGAGAGCGATTTTCAAACATAGCCAGCGTCTTGATTGTTTCTTTCATGCGGGTGGCAAAATCTCGCCAATCCGAGTTTAAAGGTAACAGGATTTCAAATTCTTCTCCGGTGCCTTTTTGACGTTGAATCCAGATAGAAGCTTTATCTTCAATCTGCTCAACTTCTTGCCAACCAAAAGCGCGAAGATAAGCGGCGATGTCCAATGGATTCAGTGCTTCAAAAACAGCATTGTCAAGAATGTCTACTTTCATCAGAATCTCCTTTGAGCAATCTCATTCATAATATGTTTTAAACTCTCTACGGTGAATTGTTGGTTCCGTGGGATATGAATAGTCACTTTATTGCCCTTTCCCGTATAAGCTTCCATTCCAGATAACGACTTCCAATAACCACAATGATGCAAAGCTAATTTGTCTTCAGAATGACACAACCAATGATTAATATCGTCAGGCACGTACACTACCACTAAAATACGGGGAACCAAAAAACGTTCATCTCTCAAATCATCATAATTTTTAAGTGGTATTCTGATAGAAAGATGCTCATCTGCCAGTACGTTGGCAGAAGTACATTTCATCTGAACTCCTAGACGAGGAGAACGGACTTGCCCAATAATTCCTCTTCCAACTATTTCTAAATCAATACTCTCATCATCGGGGTTTCTATTGTCTTGCATGAGTCCAAAACCGGCGGCAGAAGCAACAGCATGAACATAAGCGATACTAAATTGTTCTTTTTGATGATTCAAATCCATTATTTTTCACCAAATTTATTAGAAAAAATCATCTCAAAAACCGCTTCCTTTCAGGAAAGGATCATCGATCATTAATAGATTGGTTTATTTCTGAAAATAGCAATGTTCATTCTCGAAACAACTAAGTGCGTTCAGTAGAGTCAATTTAGGTTCATCATTCCTTAACAAGGTTTTGAGTAACACGATAATTAAACTTCTGACAAGCGTTTCTTTTGCCCGTTTAAGATACTTAGTGTGTAGAAAAGTATAAACCGCCTCTAATTCACTGGGAAAGGAGGGACGTTTAATATCCTCCATAATGCAACTCAGTGCCTTTTTGCCTTGTAGCGGAGAATGTTGCAAAAGGTGTTTGATCGCATGGACAAGGTGAACGCGAACTAATTCGGGCGTTGGTTGAAATAAGTCCTCTTCTTCTGCGGCAAAAGCGGGATGGGCACACAGGTGACGATCATGTTGGAGACGTACTAAGTCTTGGTATTCAATTGAGGATAACAATTCAAATTCTGTGTATGCGGTTTTCAGCAGTTTTTGTTCAATGATTTGTAATTGGATCACATCTTTTTCAGTGATAAATCTGTTCATTTGCTCGATAAATGCTTTGGCATTGTTATCACCTTGGCTGGCAAATTCGCGTATCTTGGTAATAATGTCATAAGAGACGGCAATCCAAGTGGACACAATAGCGGCCCGATAGGCGCCGGTTCGATAGGTATCAACTGCTTCTAAAATATAAGAGAGTGAGACTTTGTCTTTTACAAGGAGAACTAATTCATCCAAGTCAGTTAATCTGAGATTGTTCATTGTTTATTCCTATAGTCATTGTCGGGAGCCGAGATTGCGTAGCTTTCTACCCTACCCACTTTGCCCAACACAGCCCTAGTCCTCTCTCGATGTGAATCAAACTTGACACACCCCTATCCTAGGCTGTCGAAATATAGGTATTTTTGGTCATTTTCGTGCCCCGTCTTTTGTCCTTAAGTAAATGACTTGTAAACCTATAAATGGCATCGTTTTTTGACTTTATTCTTATATCCAAAAACCGGAAATTATAAATCACGCTTAGGCTAGGTATTTCGACAGCCTACCCCTATCCCTCTCAAGAAGGGAATCAAACCGCGGCCCCCTCTGAACACACCCCCTTCGGGGTTGGCGCATTGCATCCATCTAGTACTCTGTCAATGTTCTATTGACGGGTAACAGGTTTTAACTTGGCACTACCAAACACTCTCTGGCACTACTGCCAAACTAAAATTTGGACTCCTGCCAAACGACTCTTGCCAAACTCAAGTTTGGACTCCGGCCTTCCTTACGTTTGGACGGATTTAAAGGCGTTGCCAAACTCAAGTTTGGACTTCTGCCAAACTAAAGTTTGGACTCCTGCCAAACTAAAGTTTGGACGGATTTATGTTAGGGAGATTGGCCTATATATCTCAATCTTCATCGTTTTTGGCCTTGGCTTGTAGAAAGGCCTTTTGCAACATTTTGCCAAACGCTTTCAGCGATTCACGGTGTTGGTTAAGAAATTCTACCGCATTTTCTTGGCCTTGCTTACGCGCCTCTGCAATTAATATGTCAAACATCGCATCCGTTTCATCACTCAGCAATTCGGGATGTTGTAACAAAATGTTGCTGCGCTCTTCATGCGTGGTAGCTTCAAGCCATTTATGTAATGCCGCCCAAAGGAAATCAAATTTGTCTGTGTCCATAACAATCCTTATTCAGTGATCAGTTATCAGTTATCAGTTATCAGTGTTCAGTTGTCAGTGTTCAGTTATCACGATTCGCTTAATAAATACAACAAAATCATAAATTGACAGTTTATGCGTCCAAACGAGATATTTTTTATCAAGGGAATGGTAAGTGATCAGTGTTCAGTGAAAATTGAATCAGCAATCAGTGATCACAGAAAAATGATAATTGAATCAGTAAGGATCGAAGAAAAATTAATTTCCCCAATAGCTTTCAGTGCCCTTTAGGGTACTTTAGCTTTTAGTGGCGGAAGTTATTTTTTAGCTGTTCCTAATCACTGTTCAGTGATAACTGAAGAAAAATTAATTTCCCCAATAGCTTTCAGTGCCCTTTAGGGTACTTTAGCTTTTAGATTGGCGGAAGTTATTTTTTAGCTGTTCCTAATCACTGAGCACTGATAACTGATCAGTGAAAAACTGATAACTGATCACTACGCTAAAAATGAAAATTCCTGTTTTTTCTGAAAGGCCGAAAAATCGGTCTGCTTCAAGGCATGCTTAACGGCTTGTGTTATCTCATCTTTAGACGCGGTGGCTTGCTCTTTTTCCATCAGTGCTAACCTCACTAATTGAAAAAATTCCCGGAGCGTTTTGAGTGTCTGTACAAATAACTCATCGCCATGCTTACGGGCTTCGTCCATCAGCCAACCAAACATCTTTACCGGCCGATCTGTTAACAATTCCGGATATTCTTGTAAAATGTTGACACCTTGTTCTAGCGTCGGGGCTTTTAACCAAACTAACAGTTTAGCCAGCGTTTCTTGAAAATCAAAAAACTCAGTTCCCGCCGCCAAGGGTGCTTGTTTGGTGCCTTTCTTTGACTGTATTAACTTCGCCGCATACAACAAGGCGATATCCTTACTTGAAAGGGCTTGCTTAAGCGCCTGCAACAACATACGGCGCCCTTTATAAAATTTTGCCAGATCTGCATTTTCCAGCGATTGAGCCTCTTTGATAAGCGACTCAAACAAATTATCAACAAAGCGAGTGAGCAATTGAGGATTTTGTAGGACAACCATAAGGCCTTCTTCTGGCGTAGGCGTTTCAAACAAAAATTTCTGTAAGGCCGACTCAATGCTATCTAAATCAAATACTTCTTTGTTCATTATTGCCCTCGACTGATTTTTTAGTGGCCGAGTTGGCGTTTAATCATTCTTATGATGAAAGAAATTTCATCTCATTTTTTTATATTCATAAAAAAGATAAAGGCCACTTCAAATAAATGTTTACCACTCGACAATTTTTGGTAAAAAATTCATCTATGAATCCCCGCCAGAAAATCTCAAATCGCTCTTGGTAATCGGTGATCGGTAATCGGTAATCGGTAATCGAACATCGTGAGTTTGAGAAAACTTTTGATGAGTGGGTGTGTCCAGTTGTCCTTTTGGAAGTTTTTAGGGAAAAGTGCCTTCAATTCGCCAACATGGCCCTCAAAAAGCCGCCAGGTTTTGGACATCTTGCTATGGTAAGCTATTAACAAAAGCTTACAAAATCCTTTTTTTTATCGATGGGGGCCATCAATCAAATCAACAGAATCAATTCGCCAACATGGCCCTAAAAAAACCGCCAAGTTTTAGTTTTAATTTTTAATTTTTAATTTTTCATTGGTATATGGTAAGCCATTAGCAAAAGCTTACCAAATAAATTTGAAAACCGGGCCCTCAAAAGAAACCTTACCAATTGAGCGGCAAGACAACTCTTTCGTTGAAAGGATAAGTGGGACACACCTTGATGAGTTTACCGTACTCTTATCTAAGCGATTGAATTAAGTCATTATTATGAGTTAATAATTGCCAGTTGGTTTTGATAATTCGCGTTATAAAATGTCCAATGACTTAATGAGCAACGAGCATCGATCTGACTTTTTTCAAAGGATTTATATATTATTGAGGCATATTCGTGCAAGGCAAGCCTTGCACTTTTTTCGAGGCCGCGACGTATACGGAACGTATTTCAAATCCGTGAAAATGACATGCCGGAACTGCTAATAAAATGACTCTAAAAATTATCGACTTATCATTAATTAGCTCATTTTTCATTTTTCATTTTTCATTTTTCATTAGTATACAAGGCTTGCCTTGTGCTTTAATCTATTGCTATAATTTCAGTCTTTTCTGATAGGATTACATGATGGAGCCAATTCATATCTTATTGATAATACTAGGGTATTTTATGTTACTCATCCTGATTTCCTGGATTACTGGGAAAAGTGATGATAACAAAACCTTTTTCTTGGGCAACCGGCAATCGCCTTGGTTTGTAGTCGCTTTTGGGATGATTGGCACGACGCTTTCTGGCGTGACTTTTATCTCTGTTCCGGGTTGGGTTGCCGACAGTCAGTTTTCGTATATGCAAATGGTGATGGGCTATTTGCTGGGCTATTTTGTTATTGCTACTGTTTTGATGCCTTTGTATTATCGCTTAAACCTTACCTCAATTTATAGTTATTTAGATCAACGGTTTGGATTTTGGTCATATAAAACCGGGGCTTTTTTCTTTTTGCTGTCGAGAACGATTGGTGCAGCCTTTCGCTTATATTTAGTCGCCAATGTTCTTCAACTCACGGTTTTTGATGCCTGGCATGTGCCTTTTTCGGTAACGGTGATTGCCACGATATTGTTAATTTGGCTATACACGTTTAGAAGCGGCATAAAAACCATTATTTGGACAGACACGCTTCAAACGTTTTTTATCCTGTTAGCCGTTGGCATAACGATTTGGTTGATTTCGGATGAGATGAATTTGGGCTTGAAAGGTTTGTATGACACTCTTCGCGACAGTGAATATTCACAAATCGTGTTCTTTGGAGACTGGAGCGATACTAAGCATTTTGTCAAACAGTTTTTGGCTGGCGCATTTATAGCTATCGTGATGACAGGGCTTGATCAAGATATGATGCAGAAAAATCTGAGTTGCAAAAATATTGGAGAAGCTCAAAAGAATATGTTTTGGTTTAGTATTGCCTTAGTCTTTGTCAATCTGTTTTTTCTATCGCTGGGCGTTTTGTTATATCAATTTGCGGCCCTTAAAGGAATTACTGCAACGGGTGATAATTTATATCCCATTATTGCCATGCAAGGAGGTTTAGGAATAGCGGTAGGGCTATTTTTTATTCTTGGACTTATTGCAGCTGCCTATTCGAGTGCCGACTCGGCCTTAACCGCGCTAACGACGTCATTTAGCGTTGATTTTTTGAATATTGACCAAAAAGACGAACAACAACAAGTCAAACTCCGCCAATGGGTACACGTTAGTTTTTCAGTTATACTGGTATTGGTTATTTTGATTTTCAAACTGATTAACGATGATAGTGTGATTAGCGCACTTTTTAAAGCGGCGGGTTATACTTATGGGCCTCTGTTAGGTTTATATGCTTTTGGTTTGTTTACCAAGTGGCAAGTCAGAGACAAGTGGGTTCCGATTATCGCGCTGGTTTCGCCTTTGATTTGTTATATATTTAATCTTAATGCCGAGGAATGGTTAGGCTTTCAATTGGGTTTTGAGTTGTTAATACTTAATGGCTTATTGACTTTTATTGGGCTACTGATGGTAATTAAAAACCGCAACTACAAGGATTGTATATAAGAAAGGATTTAAAACAAACCGCAACTACAAGGATTGTATATAATAAAGGATTAAAAAAAACCGCAACTACAAGGATTGTATATAAGAAAGGATTTAAAACAAACCGCAACTACAAGGATTCGTTAAAAGCAACTACAAGGATTCGTTATAATAAAGGATTAAAAAAAACCGCAACTACAAGGATTAGCTACGCTGAACTCCGTTTCGTTATAATAAAGGATTAAAACCAAACACTGCTACGAACTAATCCTTTATTATATACAATCCCTGTAGTTGCTACTGAACGGAATCTTTACGGGCTTGCCGGTATCCTTTGAAGAATAACCATGTCAACCAGACGACAAAAGCTACAACAAGGAACGATCCCACATAATGGCCGATAAAATAGCCAATTTTTTCGTTTAACTGGCTGGGCAAAGTGTCTGGGCCTCGCCACACATTGATTAAATAAAAGTAGATCATTAGGGATGAAAATAGGGAGAAGATAATTGTTAAAATTAAATACAAAAATTTTTTCATACGAAGTACCTTATGTCATTATGAAGGTGATTCCTAACGCACTATTGGCAATCAGTTGAGTCAAAGCATCATAAGTCAAGAAAGCGCATTTTACACCAATATCTAAAAAACATAGAACATCTCGTCGGATGGGTAAGCGGCAATGCCATTAAGTTAAGAAAAGGCCCGTTTGTAGTAAACGATTTATCGCCTCACGCGCAGTCGTCCAAACTAACGTTTGGCTGCCGTCTAAACTTTGCTCCAGTTTGGTGGAGAAAGCAAAAACTTTTTAGTTTGGCAGAGTAGTGATACATGGGCACTGTTATTTACTTATGTATTTTAGGGTTATTGGGGCTAGTTTGAGGGCCATAAAATACTTACGTCGGCAAAAGTACAGCGAAGCGAAACTTTTGCCGACGTGGATGCTTTCAAATTAAATGATGGCCCCCTGTCGCGCTTCATTATTGATACTTTTTGTAGGGATAAGTAGGCACCATAAGTCACAACTTACGCCGTCAAACAGAAAACTCTAACATAAATTTCAACTAAAAATTGGTATAACTGAAAAACTGATCACTCAAAAACTGATCATTGATAACTGATAACTGATCATTGAAAAATATGCTTTTGACAATTACAACGACTCATTCTCCGGCCACCGATTTAGGCTATCTTCTGCATAAGCACCCCGAACATGTCCAGTCCTTTGAATTATCTTTTGGGCAAGCGCATGTTTTTTATCCAGAGGCCGATGCCCATCGTTGCACGGCCGCTTTGTTGCTGGATATTGATCCTATCGGCTTAGTGCGTGGGCGGCGCGGGCCTTCTGGCGAACGGGGCCTGTTGGCAGAATACGTTAATGACCGCCCTTATGTGGCCTCTTCTTTCCTAAGTGTTGCAATTTCAAACGTTTATGGCAGTGCGCTATCGGGCCGTAGCAAGGAGCGGCCTGAGTTTGTCGAGGCCAAAATTCCGTTAGAAGCGAAAATCGCCGTGTTGCCTTGCAAAGGCGGTGAGTTTTTACTCAAGCGACTATTTGAGCCGCTCGGTTATCAAGTAACCGCGCAGCGTCATTCTTTAGATGAACAATTTCCTGATTGGGGAAATAGTTCTTATTTTACAGTAACACTCCAAGCAACTTGTCGTTTGCAAGATTTACTGGCGCATATTTATGTGTTGGTGCCGGTGTTGGATAATGACAAACATTATTGGATTGGTGAAGACGAAGTCGAAAAACTGTTGCATCATGGAAGCGGCTGGCTGGCTCACCATCCCGATAAAGCGTTGATTGCTAAGCGTTATTTAAAACATCAACGAAGCTTGACACGTCTCGCACTGGCAAGACTGATTGATGAAGATGATCCCGATTTTGAGGCGACTGAGACGCGGCATGATAGTGAAGAGGCGAACATTGAGGAAAAAATCAGCCTGAATGAGCAACGGCTTGGCACTGTTATCGCGGCGTTGAAGCAGAGTCAGGCAAAGCGTGTTCTTGATCTGGGGTGCGGCGAAGGCAAATTGTTGCGAGCGTTGCTGCAAGATAAGTCTTTTGAAGAAATTGTCGGGGTGGATGTCTCCATCCGCGCCCTTGAAATAGCTGCCGAACGTTTGCGTCTTGAATGGCTACCCGCTAAGCAAAAAGCGCGTATTAAATTGCTACAAGGTTCACTCACTTACCGCGATAAACGGCTCTATGACTATGAGGCTGCGGCCGTGGTGGAAGTGATTGAACACTTTGATTTAGCAAGACTTTCTGCCTTTGAACGCGTGTTATTTGAATTTACTCGCCCCAATACTATTATTATCACTACGCCGAATATCGAATATAACGTCAAATTTGAAAACTTGCCGGCCGGCAAACTGCGTCACAGTGATCACCGTTTTGAATGGACACGCAACGAATTTCAAACTTGGGCAAATAATCTCGCGGATCGATTTGGCTATTCGGTGCGATTTTTGCCGATTGGAGAAGAAGATGCCACGGTTGGCGCACCGACGCAGATGGCGATTTTTTCTTGTTGGACAACGCGCGCCGCCAAAGCTGAAGCTTTGGACTCCAGCGCCAAATCTAAATCTTATCCGTTATTATAACGAATCCTTGTAGTTGCTTTTAAAATCTTATCCGTTATTATAACGAATCCTTGTAGTTGCTTTTAGCTTCCAAAGCTGAAGCTTTGGACTCCAGCGCCAAAGTATAACGAATCCTTGTAGTTGCTTTTAAAATCTTATCCGTTATTATAACGAATCCTTGTAGTTGCTTTTAGCTTCCAAAGCTGAAGCTTTGGACTCCAGCGCCAAATCGAAATCTTATCCGTTATTATAACGAATCCTTGTAGTTGCTTTTAGCTTCCAAAGCTGAAGCTTTGGACTCCATAGTTATCCCCAGTCAGTGGCCCATAATGCATTTAATACCGATTGCGGTTGCTCCGATAGGCATTTTTGTATTCGCTGAAAGTACGTGGGATAACATAATCGCTGGGCGACATAAACTAGTTCTAGCCACTTTTTTTGGCCCCGAATTTTTTTCCACTTGTCGGGATAAAAATTGGCGACGATCATCTCAGATGTCAAAATCAGTTCCATCGGTGGATAAGCCCAACGAGGGATGCTGACTTTTAATTCCTTTGTCTTTTCAGCTTGAGGCATAAGAAGCCCACCGCCTTGCAGGTGAAAAAGTGGCCCAGCTTGGTAAGCACCCTTTTTCTGGCAATTAGCAAGATCAATATGCCAACGTGATTGCAACTCACCGTTTAAAATATCCCAGACTTCGATAACGGTAACGAGTCGAGTAAAAGGCGATATGCCTTCTTTATCTGGGGACTTTACGGCTACGGTGAGATAGACGCGAGGCGCGATATGGCTCAATTTTTTATCCGTCATGGGCACAAACTCTATAGGCTTTGACACCTGGATGAGGTACTGCCACGTTTTTGTCGCCCCGAGTTCTTTAAGCTGCTTACTGAGTTTATCAATATGACTCTTACTACGGTAGTGAATGAGTTGTTCCCGAAAAAGCAGACGACTCAAGTAATCCAGTTTCGTTCCCATCTCTATCGCGGTTGGAATTTCAGCTCGCTTCATTTTCTGAACTCACCATTCTGAATTTTATCAACAATGAACTCTTCTGATTCATCAAGTTCAAACCCTTTTTCTTCAAATTCGCCCGTCTCTACGCATTTCCAGCAAATGTACTTACTTTGTGCAAAAGTGTAGGGCAAGGGCAGCGGATCATAAACCGCTACAGAAAATTCTTCCTCTGTCGGTTGATGACAAGAAACACAGGCAAATGCAAATAAGGCATTTGTATGCCCTTGCCAACGTGACTTGGCTGGCGATAATTTGAGGCCTAATTTCTTATTCAAACACGACGTTCGTTGTTTGGCTGTCAGATTGCCCAAGGCTTCATTACACAACTTTTCGCCCCATCGATCCAAACGATGACTCCACCAACGTGTCCAGCCTTCACTAAAGATGCCAGTGTACAGCACTTTTTCCTGACGCAAAATCTCAAGCAGGGCGTCAACATCTTTTCCCGTTTCTGCCACGCCCAGTTCAGCCAGCAAGTTCTCTTTATCTAGCAAAAGTCCCGGCCTATCTATGACATAGCGCAAAATGTCGCGGGCGACTTGATGCGGTGCTTTGAGTTTGTCGAGTTCCCGTATCGCTTGATAGCTTATTCGGAGCCTTTCTTGTCCGGTGATTCCCAAGAAAATTGACCACCGTTCTGGTTGATTCCAGTTTTTAATCAGGTGCTTATAGCCTTTCACCAGCGATAAGAGTTCTTCGCTGTGCAATCCGCCATTGCCTAATTCTAATTCTTCTTTACTAAAACAACGGTCAAACAAATTGTGGGCGGTGACATTATCAAAAAAGGCCTTGATATCATCTTGAGATGAGACCAAAATAATTGGAAAATCTTTGCTGACGGATTCCATGACAGAGTCGCGCAATTGTTGTGCTAATGCCCCGGCTTTGTAGTTTGAGGGCCGTTTTTTGCGATTGTTGTTCAATCGGTAATTCAACGCCACCAAGTCGGGCTGACTACTCAGTATTTCTTTAGCCAGCGTCATCATTTCGTCGGGTTTCTGAAATTCCACACGAAGTCCATACCGTCCTTTACTTGACATTAATTCAGCAAAGTGTTTATCGGCTTCAGCGGCATCAACAAAAATACCTTGGTACATCGTTAAACTCCTTTAAAAGTCAGTGTTCAGTTATCAGTGTTCAGTTATCAGTTATCAGTTATCAGTTATCAGGTTTGGCAGTCGTCCAAACCGGCGTTCAAACTGGAGTCCAAACTTTAGTTTGGTAGTGCCAAAGACAATGGCATTAAATTCATACATGAAAGGGCATTGGTTAGGGCAATGCCATTAAGTCAAGCAACAAAACACCTACAAAATGTATAACAATAAAGCCTGATAGAGGGCCATAACTTAATTTGAAAGCCTTCAAAGTATTTTATGGCCCCCAAATAAGCAACAAAACACCTACAAAATGTATAACAATAAAGCCTGATAGAGGGCCATAACTTAATTTGAAAGCCTTCAAAGTATATATACGTTTACTGTGAAAATACTTGCAACACCTAGTACAACGGATACGCGAAATAAACGGATTGGGGAAATTCCTAATTTTTGTAACCTTATTATTTTTTGACTTTTTTTTATCCGTTTATTTCGAGTATCCGTTGTACTACTTTAATAAAATCAGTCAGTTATTCGTTACGATATGTAAACCCATTATACTATATTTGATAACTCGTTTAGCCGAAGTGTCGTTGCACTAGACTCAAACAGACACTCTCGCTCTTAGCCGGGAGACATTTTACATTCTTACATTTAATCGCACAACTCGAAATTTTTCACCATGCAAGTCAAAATACCTGAATTCTCATTAGTAATACTAATTGGCGCGTCGGGCAGCGGCAAGTCAGCCTTCGCTAAAAAGCATTTTAAGTCTACCGAAATATTGTCGTCAGACTATTGCCGTGCCTTGATTTCCGATGACGAAAACAACCAAAAAGTGACCAAAGAGGCTTTTGAGGTTTTACATTTTATTGCCGCCAAGCGTCTAGCGGCCGGTAAACTCACGGTAATTGATGCGACGAATGTTCAAGCCGAAGCCCGTAAATCATTACTGGCTTTGGCGCGTCAATATCATGTTTTGCCGGCCGCTATCGTGTTTAATCTGCCCGAAAAACTCTGCCAAGAGAGAAATAAACAGCGGCCGGATCGCAATTTTGGGCCGCATGTCATACGCCAACAGCGCGGCGATTTAAGGCGTTCGTTGCGTTATCTCAAACGGGAAGGTTTTAGGCATGTGACGATTTTTGAGTCTGCTAAAGAAATCGAGGCGGCTGAAATTGAGCGGGCACTTTTGTGGAATAACTTAAAACATGAGCCGGGGCCTTTTGATATTATCGGTGATGTGCATGGTTGTTTTGATGAATTGATTGAGTTACTTAATCAATTGGGATATGTCATACACACCCCCGATCCACATAGCTTCGGCCCACACACCTCTGGCCCCTCTCCAGAGGAAAGTCAACACACCCTCGGCCCCTCCCCAGACGGGAGTCAACACACGGGGGCCCCAGAAGGCCGTAAAAACCACCCTATTGATAGGGAATTTAGGGGTGTGTCGGAGCAACCAACCTTCACCGTCACTCATCCAGAAGGCCGCAGGGCCATTTTTCTAGGTGATTTAGTTGATAGGGGCCCCAAAACCCCGGAAACTTTGCGCCTTGTCATGGATATGGTCGCGGCTGGCATCGCCTTTTGTGTGCCGGGTAACCATGATATCAAGTTGATGCGAAAGTTAAAAGGCAAAAACGTCAAATTAACGCATGGCTTGGCCGAGTCAGTGCAACAATTGGAAAACCTGCCCACGGCCTTTCAGCAACAAGCACTGGAATTTATTGATAGTTTGGTGAGCCATTATTTGCTTGACAGTGGCAAATTGGTGGTGGCGCACGCTGGCATGAGAGAACAATTACAAGGACGTGCCTCGGGTAAAGTGCGTGAATTTGCGCTCTATGGTGAAACCACGGGCGAAACGGATGAATTTGGCTTGCCAGTGCGCTACAACTGGGCGGCGGATTATCGGGGGCAAGCGACGGTCGTTTATGGACATACGCCAACGCCAGAGGCGGAATGGCTGAACAATACGATTTGTATTGATACCGGCTGTGTTTTTGGGGGCCAATTAACGGCGTTGCGTTATCCTGAAAAAGAATTGGTTTCAGTGTCAGCTAAACAGACATATTATAAATCCGTCAAGCCATTTCTCCCAGCCGCCGAAGAAAAAACCCCGGGGTTATCCGCGCAACAAGCCTTAGATGAAGTCTTGGATGCCGAAGACGTTATCGGTAAGCGTATTATCTCAACGCGCCTAAACCGTAATGTTATTATCCGAGAAAACCACACGGCTGCGGCGCTAGAGGTGATGAGCCGCTTTGCGGCCAATCCTAAGTGGTTGATTTATTTACCACCGACGATGTCGCCCACTGAAACCAGTCAATTGCCAGATTTATTAGAGCATCCGGCCGAAGCGTTTGCCTATTATCGGCGCAATGGCATCGACAACGTTATTTGTGAAGAAAAACACATGGGTTCAAGGGCAATAGTCATTGTGTGTCGTGATGAAGAAGCGGCGCAAAAACGGTTTGGCATTAAAAATGAAGGCATTGGAATTTGCTATACGCGCACCGGCCGCCGTTTTTTCACAGATGCAACCCTTGAAACCGCGTTTTTAGCCAAAATTCAGGCCGCGTTAGAGAAATCCGATTTTTGGACAGAACTCAAAACCGATTGGGTGTGCTTCGATTGTGAATTAATGCCTTGGTCAACTAAAGCTCAGGCCCTAATTCGGCAACAATATGCCGCCGTCGGAGCGGCCTCTCGTGCCGCGTTACCAGAAACGGTGACACTGCTACAACAAACCCAAGCGCGAGGCGTAGAAACAATGGGACTTGTCGAACATTATCAAGCGCGACGTGATATGGTGACTCAATATGTAGACGCTTATCGCGGTTATTGTTGGCCGGTTAAAAGTATCAATGACTTAAAACTCGCCCCGTTTCATATTTTGGCAACGGAAGGGAAAGTGCATTGTGACAAGATACATCTTTGGCATCTCAACACAGTGGCGACACTTTGCCAATATGACGACAACCTGATGATGGCAACCGCTTATAAAAGCGTTGATGTAACCGATCAAGACAGTGAAAATGAAGGCATTACCTGGTGGCAAAAGCTCATCACCAACGGTGGCGAAGGGATGGTCATAAAACCCATTGAATTTATTAAAAAAGGCCGACGCGGCTGGGCACAACCGGCCTTAAAATGCCGAGGACGAGAATATTTACGGATTATTTATGGGCCCGAATACACCGCCCCAAAAAACCTTGAACGACTACGAACACGAGGACTCTCAACAAAACGCGCCTTGGCGCTGCGAGAATTTGCGTTAGGGATTGAAGCCTTAGAACGATTTGTACAAAAAGAACCGTTGCGGCGAGTGCATGAATGTGTGTTTGGCGTCTTAGCATTGGAAAGCGAACCCGTGGATCCACGCCTGTAAACTACAAGGATTGTATATAATAAGGGATTTTAGAATAATAGGCGTTTGTAGTAGGCGCTTTAGCGCCCAAGTTTATAAAAGGTGCCTAAGTTAGTAGTAAGCGTTTGTAGTAGGCGCTTTAGCGCCCAAGTTTATAAAAGGCACCTAAGTTAGTAGTAAGCGTTTGTAGTAGGCGCTTTAGCGCCCAAGTTTATAAAAGGCACCTAAGTTAGTAGTATTTGTTTAGCGCCTAAGTTTCTAGTAGGCGTTTGTAATAGGCTTTGCTAAGAGCATGTTTTAATCATTGTTTTATAACCAATCTAGTATTTTATAACTGATTGATTCTTGGACTTTTCAAACACGCTCTCAGCAAGTTACCCAAGCGAATAACCCGTCAACGACTAATCGCAATGAGGTACTCAATACGACTCAATTGGTACTCAATCTAGGAGAAATCTTGTTTTCAGGGTTCAAAAGATCGCTGCGTGAGACAAACCTCAGAATAAATTCTTCGGTATTCGCTTAAGTAGGCTAAAGCCAACTAACCTTCTTGCAGTGCCCTTCAGGGTACTTAAGCTTTTAGACAACGGCTTTAGCCGTTGGCTTCGGCGAGTTGCCCAAGTACTCAATCGATACTCAATCTCTATTGAATTAATCAGAAAAACACTCATATTATCAACTCAACACTCAATCACACTATCCGCCGATTATGAAGAATCCATTAAAACACCCTTATGCTCAACTCAACACTCAATCAGTCTAGGAGCCGATTATGAAAAAAGTTGTTGCTGCTTTTTTCTCCGTTATTTTAGTAACATTTCTCCTCTTAATTTATACCACCCCAGGGCAAACCCTCTTAGGGAAATTATATCAAGAAAGCGGAAATGATGCCAAAGCCGTCCACTGGTACCGCAAAGCCGCTTCGCTCGGAAATGCGACGGCGCAAACCAACTTAGGCGGTATGTATGAAAAAGGCAAAGGAGTCGAGTCAGATGACAAAAAGGCCGTTCACTGGTACAACAAAGCCGCTTCGCTCGGCGAGGCGACGGCGCAATTCAAATTAGCGTTAATGTACGCCAAAGGCAAAGGAGTCGAGTCAGATGACAAAAAGGCCGTTCACTGGTACCGCAAAGCCGCTTCGCTCGGCGATGCGAGGGCGCAATTCAAATTAGCGTTAATGTACGCCAAAGGCAAAGGAGTCGAGTCAGATGACAAAAAGGCCATTCACTGGTATCGCAAAGCCGCCGAGCAAGGACATGCTAAAGCACAAAACCTGTTAGGGTTTATGTACGAAAATGGCAAAGGTGTCGAACCCGATAATGCCCAAGCGGTTTACTGGTTTGATAAAGCGTCTAAGCAGGAAAATAATGTTTCTAGGCAATTCGACTTAGGATGGATGTACGCAAAAGGCGAGGGCGTTGAGCAAGATGACAAAAAGGCGGTTTACTGGTATCGCAAAGCGGCTTCGCTCGGAAATGCCGCGGCACAAAACAACTTAGGGGTGATGTACGCCAACGGCCGAGGTGTCGAGCAAGACGACACTCAGGCTGTCCATTGGTACCGCAAAGCCGCCGAGCAAGGAAATGCGACGGCGCAAACCAACTTAGGCGTGAAGTACGAAAAAGGTCGAGGCGTCGAACAAGACGACACTCAGGCGGTTCACTGGTATCGCAAAGCGGCCGAGCAAGGCGATGCGACGGCGCAAAACCAGTTAGGGATTATGTACGCCAATGGCCGAGGTGTCGAACAAGATTATACCCAAGCCGTTCACTGGTTTCGCAAAGCGGCTGAGCAAGAACATGCGATAGCACAAAACAACTTAGGCGAGATGTACGAAAACGGCCAAGGTGTGGAACAAGATAATAAAGAGGCCGTCCACTGGTACCGCAAAGCCGCTTCGCTCGGCGAGGCGACGGCGCAAACAAACTTAGGCGGTATGTACGAAAAAGGCCGAGGAGTTGAACAATCTGATAAAGAGGCCGTCCACTGGTATCGCAAAGCCGCTTCGCTCGGCGATGCGACGGTACAAAACCAGTTAGGGATTATGTACGCCAACGGCCAAGGAGTCGAACAAGACGACAGTCAGGCTGTCCACTGGTATCGCAAAGCCGCCGAACAAGGATATAAGTGGGCACAAACCAACTTAGGCTGGATGTACGCCAACGGCCAAGGAGTCGAACAAGACGACAGTCAGGCCGTCCACTGGTATCGCAAAGCTGCCGAGCAAGGATATAAGTGGGCACAAACCAACTTAGGCTGGATGTACGCCAACGGCCAAGGAGTCGAACAAGACGACACTCAGGCTGTCCACTGGTATCGCAAAGCTGCCGAGCAAGGCGATGCGACTGCACAAACCAAGTTAGGCAGTATGTACGCCAACGGCAGAGGAGTCGAGCAAGACGACACTCAGGCTGTCCACTGGTATCGCAAAGCTGCCGAGCAAGACGATGCGACTGCACAAACCAAGTTAGGCGGTATGTACGAAAACGGCCGAGGTGTCGAGCAAGACGACGCTCAAGCCGTCCACTGGTATCGCAAAGCCGCCGAGCAAAACGAGGCAACGGCGCAAACCAAGTTAGGCAGTATGTACGAAAACGGCCGAGGTGTCGAACAAGATGAAAAAAAGGCCGTTCACTGGTATCGCAAAGCCGCCGAGCAAGGAAATGCCACGGCACAAACCAACTTAGGCGGCATGTACGCCAACGGCCGAGGTGTCGAGCAAGATGACAAAAAGGCCGTTCACTGGTATCGCAAAGCCGCCGAGCAAGGCGATGCGACGGCACAAACCAAGTTAGGCAGTATGTACGCCAACGGCAGAGGAGTCGAACAAGACGACACTCAGGCTGTCCACTGGTATCGCAAAGCCGCTTCGTTCGGAAATGCGACGGCACAAACCAAGTTAGGCAGTATGTACGAAAACGGCCAAGGTGTCGAACAAGATAATAAAGAGGCCGTCCACTGGTACCGCAAAGCCGCCGAGCAAGGAAATGCGACGGCGCAAACCAAGTTAGGCGATATGTACGCCAACGGCCGAGGTGTCGAGCAAGACGACAAAAAGGCCGTCCACTGGTACAGCAAAGCCGCTTCGCTCGGCGACGCGACGGCGCAAACCAAGCTAGGCGGTATGTACGCCAACGGCCGAGGAGTCGAACAAGACGACGCTCAGGCTGTCCACTGGTATCGCAAAGCGGCCGAGCAAGGAAATGCGACGGCGCAAAACCAGTTAGGCGATATGTACGAAAACGGCCAAGGTGTCGAACAAGACGACGCTCAGGCCGTCCACTGGTACCGCAAAGCCGCCGAGCAAGACGATGCGATGGCACAAACCAAGTTAGGCGATATGTACGAAAACGGCCGAGGTGTCGAACAAGACGACACTCAGGCTGTCCACTGGTACAGCAAAGCTGCCGAGCAAGACGATGCTACTGCACAAACCAAGTTAGGCGGTATGTACGCCAACGGCCGAGGTGTCGAGCAAGACGACAAAAAGGCCGTCCACTGGTTTAACAAAGCCGCTTCGCTCGGCGACGCGACGGCGCAAACCAACTTAGGCGATATGTACGAAAACGGCCGAGGTGTCGAACAAGACGACGCTCAGGCCGTCCACTGGTACCGCAAAGCCGCTTCGCTCGGCGACGCGACGGCACAAACCAACTTAGGCGGCATGTACGCCAACGGCCGAGGAGTCGAACAAGA
>Ga0190315_1000336_pt1 | contig 25908 bp, 23 predicted proteins | sample 48701101_MG_FD_161673 | JGI IMG/M metagenome (GOLD analysis project Ga0190315, IMG submission 161673) | Hydrothermal vent sediment bacterial communities from Southern Trench, Guaymas Basin, Mexico - 4870-11-0-1_MG | ecosystem: Environmental > Aquatic > Marine > Hydrothermal vents > Sediment ...
CCAGCTCTTCTAAAGTCAAAACTTCAATCTCGTCCTTCAGATGCCTCAACAGCCATTCAAGGTATGGTCTGGCTTTTGGTTTAACCCTCAACACAACAGGCTCCATAACACACCCCCTTAATAAATGATCACCCAAGGGGAAACTTTTTCCACCAGTAACAATCCCGGACCAGCTAGAATCCACTTATCTTCTTGCTAATACATTATATACCTTGAGTCTTCAGATAAAAAGGCCAAAATATCTCAGAAACTAAACCTCACAAGTTGCTTTAATCGCTAAGAACGAGCCCTTTCAACCCCTCCAAAAAACAAACTAAAAAGGGCCCGAGGATTAACCCCGGGCCCTGGGGGTTCAGGTTGGCCAGATCAGAAGACGAACTTGACGCCCAGCTGGCCGTGCCAGGCAGGATCGGAGTCGTCGTTATATTTTCCACATAAAGTCTACGAACTGGCGCCGGACCTTTTCGCCATCTCCACCTCAGCCTCCAGTCGGGCAATACGCTCAGCCAGGCGAAGCTCCACTTTTACTTCGGCCACCTTTTCCAGAAGTTTGTCTTGCATGGCCTCAATCTTGACCAGTGAACCCTTTATCTCAGAAACATCCTCCTCTAAACGGCTTAACCTCAACTTGATCTCTCTAAGCTCAGGAAGAAGAAGATCCTTCACCTTTTCAACAACATCCATGCCCCCTCCTCCTCACACATTGTAAGAAACATTATATGCATTCACCAGTCAAATAAAAGGCCCGGGGGTTAAACCCCCGGGCCTCGAAGTGCCACTTTGGCCAGGTCAGAATACGAACTTCACGCCCAGCTGGCCGTGCCAGGCGGGATCGGAGTCGTCGTCGTCGTAGAGAACCTTGTTGATGTCGTCAATGCCGTCACCAGGCCACAGCACAGAGATGCCACCAAAGAGGGTGACGTTGGAATAGATCTTGTAGCTCACCATCAAGTCGGTCTCCCAGCCGATCTCCTCGTCGATGTCGTCAGCCTTGTCAGGCCTGAGGTCTTTCTCGCTAGAGTCCACGCCATATGGAGTCCTCAGAACCTGGCCCCAATAGTTATCGCCTAGCTGGGCCTCGATGACATCGGTGTCGTCCCACTGCATGTACTTGACCATGGCCTTCACGTTCCAGTCGGTGGCAGGCACCCAGTCAATGGTGAACACTATAGCCCACATGCCGGGGTTGTCGCCATGGGCTCCAAGACCATTGCCCTCGGCAGGCTGACCGATCACACCACCAACACCAGGACCCACACCCCAGTTGGTGGGGTTCCAGGCATAAATGGTGTTACCCACCACGGGCTGGGCGTTGACGCCGTGGACAGGCAGGGTACCCATGGACCAGGGCTTGAAGAACCTGGTGGCATTGGTGACACCCACGAAGCCTTCCAGGTCATCGTCCTTGGCGTCGTCGTCACCGGAGAAGTAGACACCGCCAAGTCCCACCACGAACTTATTGAGAGCAGGGGCCCACTGGGCCAGGTCCACCTGGAAGTTCACCAAACCAGCCCAGGCGCTTACATCAAAATCATCCTCATAATCGTTGTCAGGCTGGAGCATGCCACTACCATTAACATGGACATCCCCACCCTGATAGACGCCCTCAACCTGATACATGAGGGGACCAATCTTGCCGGTAAAGTTGGCTCCCACATAATAGATGTTCCAGGTACCAACGTTATTGGCCAGTTCGAAGCCCGCGGGATGATAAGTATAAACATAATATGGCCTCGAAACGGTATACCCTAGAGTAGGATCGAAGTAGTCATATTCGAGCCTTTCCGAAGTGTAATAGTCTCCATGAAGCATATCGAATCTGGCGGCACCGTTGTGGTCCCAGGCGAAGAAGACATGGGGTCTGAAGTATGGACCAAAGTCGTAGCCCAGCTTCAAAAGATAAACATCCCTGTTGGAATCAGTCTCGAAGGCCTGGGAATCGGTCTGCTCGGACTTTCTGGCGAACTTGAAATCCCATGTAAACTTCTCGTAGTTGCCGTAGAACCGAACGCCGGGATCGTCGTCGAAGTAGACCAGAGCACCACCCGCTCTGTCCAGATCCCAGAGATCGTGGCCTACACCAATCCAGGCGTTCACGGGGAGGAACTTGAGCTTGAACTCAAAGTAGGCCCTCTCCACACGCCAGCGGTCGTAGTCTACACCAGAACCCGAGCTCTTGTTGTAGTCAGCACCCTGATCAAAGTCAGAGCCCTTGTAGGAGAAGAGTATGTGGGTTCTCCACTGACCGGGCTTCACGAAGTCCACGGGGAAGTAGACCATGTGGGACATATAGTTGTCCCTCACATCTCCCTCTGGATCGCCGACCCAGGCAGGGTCAGAAGCATCATCGTAGAAGTCATAGTTCTTGGCCCAGTTCATGGTCCATACCTGTACCATACCGAACCTGGCCTCTATGCCGCTCTTGGTGGGAATTCTGACAGAGAGCACTCCAGCAGAGGCGGACCACGCCAGGCCAAAGAGGAATGCCAGCGCTACCAACAACGACCAACCTTTTCTCATACCTACCTACCTCCTTTACCTAAAAGTGAATTTCTGCAAGTACCTAAAAACCTTCACCCTCAACCCTACTCCACACTTTCCTCCCTCCTTGCTCTCCCACCCCCTTTCACCATGGATTGTTATCCCAGGCTACAATCTCTGGTGCTAGAATAATAAACATCCGTTGCCCTGTCAATGATACTCTCCCGTTTTTCTATACGCCCGGTACGGGGTAGATGTCAATCCTCATCTTGCCCACCTTCTTATTATAAGAGAGGAAGACCACATCCAAAACGCCGTCTCCATTGACGTCCCCAAGGGCCAAGTCTTGGGCGTACAAGTCCTTGAATTTAGGAGACTCCCACAGAATGTCGAAATAGGCCCCGTAGGCCTTCCCTGAACCCACAAAAGCCAGTTTAATGACCCTTCCATTGACTCCACTCCAGGGCGCCTCCAGTTTGATGCCTGCCAGGACAAAGGAGGGAATGTCGTTTACCACAGTAAATATGGAGACCTTGCCCTCTCCTTCAAGATAAGCCGTCACCAAGCGTCGGGGAATGTACCTCTTCTTGGCCACCTCTTCGGGATCAAAATTCTTCATGGCAGGGGCTTTGGGAAACCTGGGTGTCTGATAGAAAAAGTCATATTTCACCACCCCCAGGCTATCCGGGCTCTCCCAGAGGGGCTTGCCCCTGGTGCTATACACCGTGAGGTAATTGTCTTTATCTAAAAGGGCCACCTCGAGCCTGTCATCGAGGTTGAAATCGTCCCATGTCAGACCGTAAAGGTGATCTAACTTAGAAATGAAGGGGTATGTGGGTTTAGGAGCTTTGACGTATTTTCCACTCTTCCACACCAGTTGAAGAACCGGTCCCTCGAAGGGCTCATACTCCCCCATCTTCTGGGCCAACAACACGGGAGGCCTATCCCCCACGCTTGGATGAACCACCATGAGGTAATAGGGCATCTTTTTCTGTAGCACTTTGAACTTCTTGCCGTGGAGCTCCAGAACCATGGAAGCGAGATAGGGAGAGATGAAACCCGAGCCTGAAAAGATGTTTTCCACTACAGAGGTGACAAATATCTCCGGCCTGCCGTTTCCGTTGATGTCTGCCACATCCACCCTCAAATACCGGTGGGCATGGGCTCCGTAGATGGGAAGCTTATAGACATATTTCTTCTGGAACTCCTTGTCTTTGAGCTTGTAAATGTTGAGACTCTTGTCTCCCAGGAGAATAATCTCGTTCTCGCCATCGCCATCCACATCGGCCACGGCCACGGAGTAGAACTTCTCCTTGAACACCCTGGAAGCCAGAGCAGCCTGATAACCCTCCCACTCCCCCGTCTCCATGAGGGTTCTCTTTTTCATAATCTCTGCATAGGATGCAGTCTTCACCAGCTTCACACTCTCCTGGAGGGCAAAAAGGGAGCGCTTGGTAACCAGGGAGTCCACGTAGCAACCAAGAACAGGTAGGGTTCCCGCAGAAGTGACTACGGGATGCAAAACTATACCATAAGCATGAGGAGGCAAAGCCTCGTTAGGTCCCAACAAGCGGAAGAAGAGGGATTCTCCCAGAGCGAAGTCCAAGACGGTTGCCAGCTCCTTGGGGTCCACCTTGACATCCTCTTCCACTTTGGGAGGGGTAACTCTGACATAAATCATCTGAGGAGGTTCCACCTTATAACGCTTCTCTATCTTGCCCCACGCCTGCACCACCTGAGCCAGGTATAATTTTCCCTCCCGCCGGACCACCTGGACCAGGGCCACTGGAGTATCGAAACCTGGGTAGGTCTTGCCAGTCTCTTTGTCCACGATGGGTTTGCCAGGCCTGTAAACGGTCACTTCCAGGCCCAGGGGAATCCCTTCGGGGGCCCTGATGAGAACCTCACCTTCTCTCACCATAACCACCATGGCCGTGGGGAAAGTGAATCTCTCCTCCAGCTTTTTGACCAGGGCTTCGGCCGAAGCCTTTATATCGAAGGAATAGATGCCTTTGGGTCTCTGAGGCTTGAGGGTCTCCGCTGCCCAAGCAGCACCCACCAACAGGACAACAGTCAAAATCGAGCAAAGCCCAAGCCTTATGTTCAAACCCCACCTCCGCCGAGCATGGGCTAGAGATTAAGCTCCCAGAGGATGGGTGTCAAGTTGCCCCTCTCTTCCCTTTCTGGTAGTTATGCATCAGAAAGGAACTTACAAGGAGGGGTAAGATGTCCTTAAAGGATAGAGTCTTGCAGGACATGAAAGAAGCCATGAAGGCCAGAGATCAGCTGAGGCTCTCCACCCTGAGGCTTCTCGTATCGGAAATTAAAAACAGGGAGATAGACGCTAAAGGAGAGCTAAAAGACGAAGATATCCTGGCCCTCATACAGAAGGCCGTTAAGCAGCGCCAGGACTCCATAGCCCAATACGAAAAGGGAGGTCGACAGGACTTGGCAGAAAAAGAGAAGGCCGAGATGGAGATCCTTAAAGCCTACCTCCCTGAAGAGCTGAGCAAAGAAGCAATTCTGAAAATCATAGACCAGGCCATAGCCGCTACAGGGGCATCATCCCCTAAAGAGATGGGCAGAGTGATGAGAGAGGTTATGCCCAGGGTTAAAGGCCGGGCCGATGGCAAACTGGTGAACGAGCTGGTGAGAAAGCGGCTGGCTGGGGAGGTGTAAACCCCTGCCTATGTTCCCCTCTCACACCCTGAAAGTCCTGGAGTTTTTCACCCTCCTGGAGCTAGTGGCCCAAAAGGCCGCCTCGGAGCCGGGGAGAAGGGAGGTCTTAAATCTCAGACCCTCCACCCAGGAAAAGGAAATCAAGAGAAATCTGGGAGAGGTGCGAGAGGCTCTCTCCCTTGAAGAAGAGGGAGACTTTCCTTCTCTAGGAGAGCTGGCGGATATCCAGCCTCTACTGGAGAAAGCCCGACCCCATGGCTCCATTCTTTCTCCTGAAGAACTCCTCAGAATAAAAAGCCAACTCCTACTGACGGCCCGAGTGAAAGAAGCCTTGGGGAAAAAGGAAAAAAGCCCTCTTCTGACAGCTCACGCCTTCAAACTCCACACCCTAGAAGACCTCCGGGAAACCCTGGAGAGGGTGATAAGCCCTTACGGTGAGATCCTGGACGGAGCCAGCAACACCCTGGTCCAGATAAGGCAAAGAAGAGAGAGTCTGCGCAGAGAGATTCGGGAGAGACTTCAACGCCTCCTCTCCACACCGAGCCTCGCCCAGGCCTTCCAGGAGAGAAACATCACGGTAAGAAACGGGAGGTACGTCCTCCCCATCAAGGCTCCATTCAGCAGTAAAATCAAAGGCCTGGTCCAGGACCAGTCGGCAACGGGAGCTACCTTATATATTGAACCATTTTCGGTGGTGGAGCTGAACAACAGGCTGGTCAGAACGGAAAAGGAAGAGGAACTGGAGATAGAGCGAATTCTTAAGAAATGCACCCACTTGGTGAGGGAACACTCGGGAGCCCTCAAAAGGAACCAGGCCATTTTGGCCCATCTGGACTCCCTGGGAGCCAGAGCTCTTTTTGCCACAGAGTATAGTGCTTCCATACCCCAAATAACCGACAAACCCACATGGACTATCCTAGCAGGTCGCCATCCTCTATTGATAAAAGAGAAAGGATTGGAAGGAACTGTGCCTCTGGACATCGCTCTCTCAAAGAGCTCAAGAGTGAAGGGTACCCAGACCTGCCACACATTAGTCATCACGGGACCAAACACAGGAGGAAAGACCGTGGCCCTTAAAACCATGGGGCTTTTGGCTCTCATGGTCCAGAGCGGCATACCTGCCACAGCCCACCCCGACTCCCAGTTCCCCATCTTCCAACGAATCATGGCGGACATCGGCGACGAGCAGAGCATCCAGCAGAATCTATCCACCTTCTCCTCCCACATAAAAAACATCCGGGAAATCCTTGAGGCAGCGGATGGCAACTCCCTGGTGATCTTAGATGAACTAGGAGCAGGAACAGACCCATGGGAGGGGGCCCCTTTGGGTATGGCCATCCTGGAAGAGCTCCACAATCGGGGAGCCTGGTGTCTAGTATCCACCCACCATAACGAATTGAAGCTCTTTGCCCACGCCACCCCTGGAATGGAAAACGCCTCAGTAGAGTTTGACTCCAACACCCTCTCCCCCACCTACCGACTCCAGGTGGGGGTGCCTGGAAAGAGCAACGCCTTCATCATTGCCGAAAGGCTAGGCATTCCACCTGCCATCGTTGAAAAGGCCCGGGAACTCCAGAAAAAAGAGCGATGGGAGATAGAAAAGGTGATCGCCCAGCTGGAAGCTGAAACCCAGAAAGTCCACCGCATGGGTATAGAACTGGAAAGAAAAGGGAGAGAGGCGGAGGAAGAGATAAAGAGGCTGAAAGAGAGATGGGAAGACCTCATCAAAGAAGAGGAAGAGAAGCTGGGTCAGAGCAAGAAGCTCCTCTCCTTCCTCCACCGCGAAGCGAAGCGTCTCTCCAAAGAACTGAAAAAAGGAGAGCTAGCAGAGGTCCAAAAGAAAATAAAAGAACTTGAAAGTGAAATCTCCCGACTAGAGCCGTCCTCTGAGGGAGAACAGCCTTCTCCAGGAGACAAGGTAAAGGTGCGGGGCCTTGGACTGGAAGGAGAGGTGCTATCCATGGAAGGCGACAAGGCCCAGATAGACACGGGGAAGATGACCATGGTAGTACCGGTGAAGCACCTCACGGTGCTAGGAAAAGGTAGAGAAATAAGTAGAGAAGAAGAGGGACAGGCCAAGACCACTTTCTACTTCCAGGGCAGAGGCACCGTGCCCATGGAACTCCACCTTCTGGGCAAAAGGGTAGAAGAGGCCCTGCCCCTCATAGACAAGTTCCTGGACGACGCCTACCTGGCGGGGTTCAAAGAGGTGAGAATAGTTCACGGAGTAGGAACAGGCATACTGAAAAAGGCCGTGAGGGAACACCTCAGGAGATCACCCCTGGTAGAGTCCTTCAGGGAAGCCCCCCAGGAAGAGGGAGGCAGCGGAGCCACCATAGTAAAGTTAAAGAGCTGACGCCAACTCAAATCTTATAGCCTGCGAGGACTGAAACCTCTCTGGCTGTCAATAAAGGAAGGCCTAAGGTATGATCCTCTAGGAAAAGCACTTGCCATAACCTCTCTTTCCCAGCGCTTTACGAGATCTCCAGGTCTCCAATGCCCTCCGAATAGTCCCTTGCTTAACAAATCTCCCCTAATAAGAACCAAGCTTTAAAAAATTTTCTACCGGTTGGACGGTTGACAAAGGGAAAGCCTCGTGGTATGCAAAAACGACACTGAGACCAGGGGAGTGAAATGAGAGTGGCAATATGAGAGGGGGTAACCTAACCAGGGAACATCTCATCAGGGTTTCGGCAGAGCTCTTCAGTGAAAAGGGGTTTAGGGCTGCCACCATGGAGGATATTGCCCAGGCCCTGGGTATCAGGAAGGGTTCTATTTACTACTATATAAAATCCAAGGAAGAACTGTTGAGGGAGATATCTCTACGCACTATGAATATGCTATTGGAGGCTGCCCAAAATATTGTTTCCAGCATCTCCCATCCCACAAAACGCATAGAGGCGCTGATAGATTCTCACGTGAGGCTCCTGTGCGAAAACCTCGACCTGTTCACTTGTACCCTCAGGGAGCTCACTCCCACCAACGCAGGCCCCTTTTGGGGAGAAATTGTGGGCCTAAGAGACAGATACGAGAGCTTGATACGCTGGGCTATCAGGGATGCCAAAGAAAAGAGGGTACTAAAAGAAATAGATGAAAAGATGGCAGGGCTCGCCCTTTTGGGTATGATGAACTGGATGACCAGATGGTATTCCCCCAATGGGGAAAAATCATCCAGAGAGCTTGCCCAGATCTGGACAGATATCTTTTTTAACGGGACGGGAAAAAGGGAGGTAGATAATGGTGTTTGACCCTCCAACGCCAGGCTCTCTTTTTTTCACGTTTACCTACCGTACGTTCATTCGACATGTTTTATTCTTAACCACCAGGAGTCGAAATCTTAGATGGAGGGGGGAATGGAGCTTACTGATATCAAAAGAGTAGCAATTGTTGGTGCAGGGAGGATGGGAGCTCAGATAGCAGGGCTCTTTTCAAGGGTCGGAGGATGCGCTGTAGGGCTGTGGGATCTCAATGATGATGGACCTGCAAAAGAACAACTCTTTAGACGAAGATTTTAGATGAAAAAAGGAGTATCGAAAATGGATAATGGCAAGAGTATCCCTATAAGAGAAGGGTTGTGGGAAGTCAATGAGGCAGGAGAAATTGCACTTATTGGAAGCCGATGCACCTCATGCGGTGAATTGTTCTTTCCCAAAAAGAAAAATGGTGTGTGTACCCACTGTCAGGGAAGAAATTTGGAAAGCGTAAGACTGAGCGATCATGGGAAAGTTGTTACATGTACCGTAGTTTACCAGCGCCCCGCAGGAGGCTTTTATAAAGGCTCCGTTCCATACACCTATGGTGTTGTTGAACTTCCAGAAGGAGTGAGACTTATGAGCCTATTGGTAAGTGACGATCTTGAAGGCATCAAGGTAGGTTCAAAGGTACGCTTGGTCATAGATCCGCTTTTTGAAGACGAGGAAGGAAGACAGGTATTGACTTACAAGTTTAAAGTTGTGTGAGAAGGGTAAAGCTGAAGAAAGGAGTCAAAAAGATGAGGCATGTATATGTGGTAGGTGTAGGAATGACAAAGTGGGGGGTTTATCCTGACAAAGAATGGTACGATTTGGGAAGTGAGGCGATGTTAAATGCCTTGGATGATGCACAACTAGAGTGGAAAGATATACAGGCAGTATTCGCAGGTAGTGTGTATCAGGGAACCGGCTCGGGTCACCAGGCAGTAAAAGAAATAGGCCTGACAGGCATTCCCATTGTTAATGTCGAAAATGCATGCTCAAGCGGTTCCTCGGCCTTTCGCCTTGCATATCAAGCTGTTGCAACAGGAATGTATGACGTTGTCATGGCTTTAGGGATGGAGAAAATGCCTAAGGGGCCAATTCCCAGTACAGCATTCAGGCCCTTGGAGCTTGAAATGGGTTTTAATGTTCAGTTTGCTAACTATGCGCTGGCATCGGTGAAGTATATGAAAGAGTATGGTGCTACGGAAGAAGACTTTGCCAGAGTTACAGTTAAAAACCGTCGTAATGGGGCATTGAATCCATACGCTAGATTTCAGCAACCAGTAACTATTGAGGAAGTGATGAATTCGCGCATGGTAGCTAAACCGCTGCGGCTATTTCACTGTTGTCCCCTCGCTGATGGAGCCGCTGCAGCGATTTTGTGCAGTGAGAACAAAGTGAAAGCAAAAAAGCGAGCAGTTTCAGTGGCAGCGTCTGTTTTGGCATCGGGAGTTTATGGTGAGGAAATGTATATGTGTGGCATGGTTGAAAGTGTTAAATACCCTCCGAAAGAAGGTATAATCGAAATATCGGCCAAAGAAGCATACGAAACTGCAGGTCTAGGGCCTGAAGATATCGATGTAATTCAGGCGTATGATACAATGGCTCCCTCTGAACTTTGGGATCTTGAGAAATTGGGATTCTGTGCTCCGGGTGAAGCCCCTCGACTACTTAGGGAAGGTGTCTTTGATATAAACGGAAAACTCCCTGTCAACACAGATGGGGGATTGATGTCAAGGGGACACCCGCTTGGTGCTACCGCATTGGGACAAATCTTTGAGCTGGTTTGCCAGCTCAGGGGGGAATCTGGTCAAAGACAGGTAAAGGGTGCAAAAACTGGCCTAGCTCACGCCATGGGTGCTGGCCCTAATAGTTCTGTAACAATCCTGGTGAAGTGATAGGCGTGTCGTAGAGAATTGGGGATGCTTATGATGGGGATCTTCGATGAGCTACTTTATGGTGACGAATTATTGAAGAGTGACTCAAGCAAGGTCATGTCACTTAGAGAGGCCGTCTCGCGTTATATCAAACCTGGAATGATGATCCATATAGGCCAGACAAATATCCGGTGGTGTACTGCAATTATATATGAAATTGCCAGACAGTTTTGGAAAAAGAATCCGGATTTTACCCTCGTTGGCATCTCCATGAACTTCCCTCAATCTATACTGGTTCATGGCGGGCTGGTTCGGAAGATAATCACGAGTTACTGTGGAGATCCGTATTATGCCCCTAGCCCTAATAGTGTGTATCAGCGCGCATTCGAAGAAGGAACGCTCGAAATCGAAAATTGGTCAATCTATACATTGCCTTTGCGCCTCAAAGCTGCTGCATTAGGTCTTCCTTTTTTACCTACCTTTTCCCTTGTGGGAAGTGATATGGCCAAGGAAAATGACGGAAGCTTTCTAATTGTTGATGATCCATTCCAAACTGGTGAGAAGGTTGGTTTGGTAAAGCCTCTGCAGCCCGACATAACTATCATCCACGGATTGATGGCAGATAAGGAGGGTAATGCGATTTTCCTACCACCACTGGCTGAGAATTTGTATGGAGCCATGGCCAGTAAGGAGGGCGTTATCCTGACTGTTGAAAAAATTGTTCCAACCGAGACTATTCGGAAATATTCGCAATTTACAAGGCTTCCCGGGTATTATGTCCGAAGTGTATCAGAAGTTCCTTTTGGGGCTCACCCCAGTGGGTTATCGAGGGTAGGAATGGAAGATATGGATTTATATATGGAAGATTACGAGTTTGTAGAAGAGGCTCACCAGGCAAGCAAAAGCCCAGAGGTTTTCGAGAACTGGATAAAGAAATGGGTCCTTTCCTGTAAAGATCATAACGACTACTTAAAGAGACTGGGTTATGAGAGGATTCTAAAGCTTAAGGGCCTTTCCCACTTTGATTCTTGGCGTTTCGATATTACCGCCATCGAGGATCTCCCCAAAACGACCAACTATACTCCAATAGAGATGGCAGTTGTGACAATGGCACGCAAGTTAACAGAAAAGGTTAAAAAGAACAAATATTTAACTATGTTAGCTGGAGCGGGTATTGCGAATCTCGCAGCATGGCTCTCTTATTATATGCTAAAAAAGGAGGGGTATTCATTAGACTTGATGGCAGAAGTAGGTCTCTATGGGTATGTTCCTCGTCCAACAGATCCCGCCATCTTTAATATGCGCAACTTTCCTACCTGTAAGATGAATACGGACATTCATACAATTATGGGTATTCTGGTAGGCGGTAGGAAGGCCAGATGTATAGGAGCTCTTGGCGCAGCCCAGGTAGATGAAGAAGGGAATATAAATACGACGAAAACTGCGAGCGACAGGTACGTCGTTGGGTCAGGTGGAGCTAATGATGTGGCCAGTAGAGCAAAAGAGATTGTAGCTATATTGCCCCATGTCCGGGAGAGGTTACCGAGAAAGGTCCATTATATAACCTCTCCTGGAAAGAATGTTCGTACCGTAATCACCACTCTTGGAAGTTTTGAAAAGCGTGGCACCGATACCAAGTTTACTCTAACATCGTACTATCCAAAAGATGGGTTAAGTAAAGAGCAAGTGATTCAAAAAATCAGCGCAGGTTCAGACTGGTCGTTTGATGTGGCAGATGATTTGGAGGAGGTTTCTCCGCCTACAAAATGGGAGCTCGATTTACTCAGAGCTTTTGACCCGAGGCGTTTTTATCTGGGATTACTACCTGATGAATAAGGGACTAAAAACGCTAAAGGAGGTAAAAGATGTTTGAGCTAACGGACAAAGTAGCAATTGTAACAGGAGGAGCAAGAGGAATTGGCAAAGGGATTTCAACCATTTTAGCCAAGCAAGGTGCGAAGGTGGCCATTGCTGATCTTCTTGAAGAGGAAGCAAAGAAGACCGTTGAAGAAATTGAGAAAAATGGTGGCAAAGCGATAGCTGTCAAAACAGACGTCACGAACCTGGAACAGGTAAAAGACATGGTAGCAAAAGTTAAGGAGACATTTGGCCCTGTTGATATTCTGGTCAATAATGCAGGCTGGGACAGGATAATCCCTTTCGAGAAGACTACCCCTGATTTCTGGGAAAAGGTCATATCAATCAACTACAAAGGTGTTCTCAACTGTGTGTATGCGGTGATTCCTGACATGATTGAAAGAAACAATGGAAGGATCATCAGTATCGCTTCTGACGCCGCCCGCGTTGGAAGCATGGGAGAAGCTGTTTACTCTGGAACCAAGGGGGCGATCATTTCTTTTAGTAAGACCATGGCAAGAGAATTGGCGCGAAACAAGATTACCGTGAATGTCATTTGTCCTGGACTCACGCATACTCCTTTGGTTGAAGAGATGGAAGAGGAAAGTGAATTTGCAAAGAAAGTATTTAGTGGAATGGAAAGGATTATACCGCTGAGACGGCTTGGTACTCCCGAAGATATTGCTTATGCTGTGGTCTTTTTCGCTTCTGATGAAGCGAACTTTATCACAGGCCAAACATTAAGCGTAAGTGGAGGACTTACTATGGTATAAATTTTAGGAAACAAAGGAAAAGGGGCTATCCAATATGCACTAGTGAAAACAAAAGGGGAGATCTGCCTTTATCTGCATGGACGGTTACAGATAAAGGCAGATCCTCCAGAAAACCACGGGGGGATTTAAGGTTAGGTTAAACCGAAAGGAGGAAAAGGAGAGGGGAAATGGACTTTCAGCTAACAGAAGAGCAGAAAATGATCAGAGACATGAGCCGGAGATTTGCAAATGAAGTCATTGCGCCCCGAGTTGAGGAAATAGAGAAAACCGGTGAGTATCCTTATGATATCATCGCCCAGATGGGAGAACTGGGCATGATGGGTATCCCATTTCCCGAAGAATATGGTGGAAGCGGCAGTGATTGGGTTTCGATGATGCTTTGCACCGAGGAGATATCCCGTGCAGATTCAGCACTTGGCGCACTGCTTGATGCTCATACCATAACATGTGAAGAGCTGTATCAGTTTGGTACAGAGGAGCAGAAGAAAAAATGGCTGGTTCCTTTAGTTCAAGGAAAAGAGCTCGGAGCCTTTGGTCTTACTGAACCCAACGCAGGTTCTGATGCCAGAGCTATTAAAACAACAGCGGTACTCGACGGTGAAGAGTGGGTCATCAACGGCACAAAGCAGTTTATTTCTCTGGTAGGTTATGATAATTGTTCACTTGTAATCGTTGCCGCCGTCAGTGGCACCGACAAGAACGGGAAAAAAATAATAAATACCTTTATTGTTCCCAAGGGTACACCAGGTTTTACCATTGGTCAAACGTACGATAAAATGGGATGGCATCATTTCCCCTCATGTGAGCTTCTCTTTGAAAATTGTCGTGTTCCCAAAGAGAATCTTTTAGGTGAACCGGGTAAGGGATTTGCGCAGCACCTTTCTGTTTTGCAGACTGGTCGTATCTTTGTCGGTGCCATAAGTGTTGGCATGGCCCAGGCCTGCTTTGAAGCCTCCTTAAGGTATGCAAAGGAAAGGGTTCAATTTGGAAAACCAATCTACAGTTTTCAGGCAGTTTCCTTCAAGATAGCCGATATGGCCATGAACATAGAACTGGCAAGGAACATGGTTCTTAAGGCAGCATGGCTGAAAGATAATAACATGCCATATACATTGGAGGCGGCATATGCCAAGCTCTTTGCATCGGAGGCTCTAGAGAAGATCGCCAGTGATGCTGTCCAGATTCACGGTGGATATGGCTTTATGAATGAGTATCCTGTGTCCCGCTACTACAGAGAATGCAAGGTCTTGCAGATTATTGAAGGGACATCGGAGGTGCAACGGATGATAATATCCCGGATTTTAGGGCAGTATTGCTAAAGATTGCTTTATCCCGAATTAGTGCCAGAAAACACGGATAATGGACATTGAAATAGAAAAAGCTGGTGACGTTAATAGCACATGCATAATTAAGTTAGGAGGGAAAAAGATGGGAAAGGAAGTCTTGGCAAATCGGAGAAATGGTGTGTTATGGCTCACTCTTAACAGGGAAGAGGTCTTCAATGCAATTTCTACTGGGCTCATGCAGGAACTTGTGCGTGAGCTCCGGTCTGTCGAAAGCGACCCAGAAATTGGTGCTGTCGTGATTACTGGTAAAGGGAAGGCCTTCTGTGCAGGGGGTGATTTGCAAGAAATAAGTGAGCTTGGTAACGCCTCGGCGGATGAGCGCCGGGCGTACCTCATCTTGTTCCAGGATATGATCCAGGCTGTCCGCCGATTACCAAAACCGGTGATTGCCGCAGTGAATGGCTACTGTATTGGCGGAGGAAACGAATTAAACCTCGCTTGTGACCTTAGTATTGCCTCTGAACGGGCTAAATTCGGTCAGGCAGGCCCAAGGGTTGGATCCGTCCCGCTCCTTGGAGCTACCCAGATTATGCCAGTGTTAGTCGGAGAAAAGCGAGCTAAGGAGGTCGTCTTCCTCTGCCGAACCTACGATGCTCACCAAGCAGAGAAAATGGGATGGATAAATAAGGTGGTCCCTCACGATCAGCTAATCCCAGAAGTAGAGACGTGGTGTGATGAAATCCTTCAGATGAGCCCTACGGCCATCGCTTTAGCCAAAAAGAGCCTTAACCAGTACTACAACCTTGCTTTCCAAAATATGGAAGACGGCGTTGAAGCAGTGACGCTCTACTGGGGAACCGAAGAATCCAAAGAAGGAATAAGGGCTTTTAAGGAAAAAAGGAAGCCTGACTTTAGAAAATACATCTAACTGAAGGCATAGATTATGAAAGTACTCGCCATAAACGGAAGCCATCGAAAGGGCAGAAATACAGCAACTATGCTCAGACTTGTTCTAAAGCCACTGGAAGAAAATGGAATAAAGACAGAGCTTCTCGAGCTTGTAGACTTTAATATTAAACACTGCAAAGCATGCAACAAGTGTCTACGTAGGACCGAATGCAGCATAAAGGATGATGACATGGCTTTTGTGGCAGATAAAATGCTAAACTCGGATGCAATTGTTCTTGGTTCACCTGTTTACTTTACCAATGTTACCAGTTTGATGAAAGTATTCATGGATCGCACTCGATGGATGCACATGTGCAAAAATCTGCTCGAGGGGAAGATCGGCGCTGCACTTACCCATGCAGGGCTAAGAAACGGAGGACAAGAGCTTACTCAAATGATTCTGGAGAGTTTTCTTCTGCACCATGGTTTTCAGGTGGTCAGTGCCAGAGACCCGGAAAGTAAAATATATAACCTCGGTCCGATGGGAACAATGTTTGATGCTTTGGACGGTGAGCAAATCATATGGAAGCAGGGAGTATTGAAAGATACCTTGGCAGTTAAAATGTGCTATACTCTTGGTCACAATATCTTGCGTAAACTTAAGGAAAATATAAACTAAACCTTAAGAAGTGGTGATGAGAAAGGAGAGAAGAGGCAATGGAACCACTTAAGGGGATCAAGGTTTTGGATTGTTCTACATTGTTGCCAGGCCCATATTGTACTATGATGATGCAAGCCATGGGGGCAGAAATCATAAAAGTAGAACCGCCCTATGGTGATTTCCTTAGGAAGATGCTTCCTGAATGTTTTACATTCCTGAATCGCGGCAAGAAAAGCATAGCAATCAATTTAAAAGAACCCAAAGGCAGGGAGATATTTTACAGGATTGCAGAGGATGTGGACGTATTAGTTGAAAGTTTTCGTCCAGGGGTAGCCAAAAAGCTTGGAATTGGCTTTGAGAAAATTAAGTCTGTAAATATGAAGGTTATATATGCTTCCATCTCAGGATATGGGCAAAGCGGTCCGTATGTCTCCCACCCAGGACATGATATCGACTTTCAGGCCGTATCTGGTGTGGTGAGTGTCACGGGTGAACCTGAAAAGCGGAAGGGAACCCCGGCCGGGTTCCAGGCAGCAGATATAGCCGGGGGTATGTTTGCGTTCGCTTCGATACTAGCTGCACTTCTGGGAAGAGAAAGAGGAGAAAAGAAAGCTGTATACCTGGATGTTTCCATGACTGACGGTCTTGTTGCTTGGATGATGCCTCGAATCACGGAGTATTTCGCCATGGAAATGCCAGACCGCTCTGAATTTATGGCGCGGGGATCTTATGGGATCTTCGAGGCAAAGGATAGAAAGTACCTTTCCCTTGGTGTTGTTGAAGAGCATTTTTGGGAGAGGCTTTGCAAGTTGATAGATGCTACTGATCTTTTGCAAGATCCTGAGTTGAGAAGCTGGAAGGGGAGAAACAAGAATAGTCAAAAGATCTTACCCAGGTTGCGAGAAATATTTTTAACCAAAGAACGGGACAGGTGGCTGAAGCTCTTGTGGGATGCAAACATTCCTGCTGCTCCAGTCAATGAGATAAAAGACATCATTCATGATCCACAGATAAGATTTAGAGACTTAATTGGAGTAGATGAAGAGAATCGATTTGCTGCAGAAAGAACGAAACCGTTCCCCGTCAAAGAATTAATAAGAGATCATGATGACACCTTTGCTCCAAGGCTAGGTGAGCACACGAAGCAGATTTTAAGAGGCTTGGGGTACTCCAATAGCGAAATTGAAAAATTACATGAAAAAGGAGTTATCAAAAGCTTTTCAGGCGAGGAGGAGTAGAATGTTTCTTGAGCTCACGGAAGAACAGAGGATGATAAAAGACACTCTCCGCAAGTTCATGGATAGGGAGATAATACCCCTTGCAAATGAGTATGAACGCGAACGTAAAATAATCACCAAAGATATTTTGAAGAAGCTTGAGCCATTTGGATATGTGGGTGCAGAGATCCCGGAGGAATACGGAGGCTTTGGCCTTGATACTGTAACTTACTGTTTAATGGTAGAGGAATTGGGGCGCGCTTGGGGCGCACTGCGCACTATGGTAACAGTTTCAAATCTCGTTGCCTCTATCATTTACAAGTTTGGAACGAAAGAACAGCGAGAGCAATTCCTTCAACCTTTAATTCACCTCGACTATCTAGGAGCCTTTGCTCTCACCGAACCAAATGTAGGTTCGGATGCCAGCTCTGTGGAGACAACTGCAAGGCGAGACGGAGATGACTACATCCTTAACGGTACCAAAACCCTGATAACAAATGGGAGCATCGCAGATGTGATTTGTGTATTTGCCACTGTTGACCGACAAAAAGGGGCAAAAGGCATAACGGCATTTCTTGTCGAAAAAGATAAAACAACATATCTAACCAGTGACATACCGAAAATGGGTATGCACTCGTCTGTAGTTTCTGAGATTGTATTTGAGGATTGTAGGATTCCAGCATCAAATCGCCTTGGCAAAGAAGGTGAGGGACTCAAGATTGCCTTAAGTGGGTTAAACGTTGGGCGTTGTATCGTTGCATTCGGGGTCATAGGCATTGCCCAAGCATGCGTTGATGCAGCAATCCGATATGCAAAGGAAAGGAAGCAATTCGGTCGTCCCATAGGGAGTTTTCAACTAATTCAGGCAACCATTGCAGACATGGTTATGGAGTTAGATGCTGCAAGGTTATTGGCTTTCAGGGCAGCATCGCTGGTGGATAAAGGGGTAAAATGCACATTGGAAGCGTCTCTGGCAAAGCTTTACGCTACAGAGGCAGCATTGAGAATTGCAAATAAGGCTATCCAGGTGCATGGTGGATACGGCTATACTCAGGAATATCCGGTTGAAAGATACTATCGCGACGCCAGACATCTGACAATGGCTGAAGGAACAAGCGAAATTCAGAGACTCATAATCGGGAGAGAACTTCTTGGATTGTCGGCGTTTGTTTAAAGTTTGTTTAAAAAATGTGAAGGAGAGATGTGCCATGGCTGAGAGTAAATACTTTGAAGATCTAAAGATAGGAGAACGGGCTGTCACAGCGGGAAGGACTATTACAGAAGCAGATATAGTTAATTTTGCAGGGCTCTCTGGTGATTATAACCCCATACATGTCGACGAATCATATTCTAAATCAGGGCCTTTCGGAAAACGCATAGCACATGGGTTGTTGGTCCTGTCAATAGCATCAGGGCTTTTTACTCAGTGCGAAATGAACGCAGCGATTAAGAGGAATCTGATTGCACTGCTGGAGGTTAGAGCGCGATTTCTAAAACCGGTCTTTATCGGTGATACCATTCATGTTGAAGCGGAGGTGAAAGATAAAAGGGAAACTAGCAAGTCAGACAGAGGGATCATATTACTTGAGCGAGCGGTTTTGAATCAAGATGGGGAAGTGGTTCAGATTTGCGAAACGCCTTTAATGATCAGGCGAAGATGTTAGAAAGAAGGCACATTTTGCTTTAATCCTGAGATGTTGGAGGTGTGCGATGGAGTTGGATGGAAAAGTAGCAATAGTTACAGGAGCTGGTCTCGGTATTGGTCGTGCCACTGCTTTGAAACTTGCAAGTGACGGGGCAAAAGTAGTGGTCAATGATGTAGTGGCAGAAAGTGGAAGTAAAACGGTTGAACAAATTCGTTCCACAGGAGGAGAGGCAATATTTGTTCAGGCCGACGTTTCCAAATGGGGTGAAGCCAAGAAGCTGGTTGACGAGGCAGTAAGGGCCTTTGGAACGGTGCATATTCTCGTAAACAACGCCGGGATAACCCGTGATAAGCTCCTTCGAGACATGGAGGAAGAAGACTGGGATAAAGTACTGAATATCAATCTCAAGGGGGCATTCAACTGCTGTAAATTCGCAGTTCCTCATATGGTGGAAAATAAATACGGGAAGATTGTCAACCTTTCTTCACGTGCCCATCTTGGAAATCCGGGACAGGCAAACTACTCTTCATCAAAAGCTGGAATTATAGGACTCACCAAGTCACTTGCCTTGGAATTGGGTCGATTCAATATAAATGTAAACGCCGTAGCGCCTGGCATGGTGGACACAGAAGGAGTGAGAAATCACCCCAAGTACGAAATGATTATTGAAAGAGCTCTAAAAATAACTCCTTTACGGAGGATTGGAAAACCGGAGGATATAGCTAATGTAATACACTTTTTGGTTACTGATGCATCAAGTTATATTACTGGAGAGGTCATTCACGTAACAGGCGGACGCTACTAGGGGTTGACAACCAAAGCACTCGGCAAGGGCTTAACGGTGAAAGAATATGAAAGATAAGTTTAGATCAGTGTACGTGAAGACCCCATACTTGATGCTCCCCCCAATCTTGAGGACTGGGGGTCTGAGGATCACCTGTCCAGGTTTATCCGTAAGAGATAGTGACCCAGCCTGCTCTAAGCATGAGCAGCATAAAAAGGCTTACGCTGGCTGTGGATCCTTGAGATCATGCTTGGCCTTGCTCTTTTATGGTTGTGCCACAGGGGGACTCTCTTCACCTGCAAATTTCGTGCTCTCCACTCACGGTTCATTTGGTCTCAGATACATTGCAGCCAATCAGCACCCGGGTAGAGTCAGCGCGTTGCGAATCCTCAATCGCTCACACCATGGCTACTTTGAGATGCTTTACGAGTTCATCAAGATTGGAGAGCACTTTATTGGGAAAGGAGGTGAGAAAGAAGCAGGTGTAATGTGCAAGCCCACTGGGGCGAGGTTAGTGTGAGGAGCAGCGAGGTACAAGTAACTACAAACTAAAATCTTAAATTAAAAGGAGGTAGTATTATGGCATTAATGGAAGAAGCTAAAAGGCGATTTGACGAGCTGGTGCAGATGCATTTTCCCTTTGAGGCTACCGCAGAAACCTATCCTGACCGTGAGGCTTATGTTGATCTAAGCAGCAACAGAAGGTTTACGTACCAAGAACTTGACAACGCAATAAACAAACTTGCCAATGCTTTCAAAGCAGATGGGATTCAGCCAGGCGATCTGGTGATGTCCATGTTATTTAATACTGTGGATCATGTTATTGTGAACTACGCGGCATGGAAGGTGGGAGCCATATTTTCGCCGATCAATTTTAGATTTGCTTCTGGAAATGTTGCACACTGCCTTGAAGATAGTGAACCTAAAGTTTTCATTTATGATGAAGATCTAACGGATGTCGCAAAGCAGGCGGTTGAAATGTCAAATTTTAAACCAAAGGTCGTACTTTCCAGAAAGGATCTGGAAAGTTATAGTGCAGGGTTTCCCAAAACGAAACCAGCCAACCCCGAGGGTGTAACCGCTTTTCACGAATGTCTGAGACTTTATACATCCGGAACTACAGGAAAGCCAAAGGGAGTTCCCCATTATCATGCCGATGCGTACATTGCGGGATTGACCCATTCACTTGCCGGAATGCACTGGATTCCTGACGATATTCTGCTGTCTGTTGCCCCATACTTTCATGCTGCGGGAAATATACCTGCCTATATGCCCGCTTTTATGCGCGGAATGAAGGTGGTAAGTGTAAAACGATTCGATCCCATAAAAGTTTTAGACGCCGTTGCAGCGGAGAAGATTACTTTCCTGATGGGGCCACCTGCCGCGTTCATTGCCATGATCGATGCTGTTAAAAAAGGGTATGACAAAGATGTGAGTAGCCTTAGGGGTTGTATGCTTATGGGAGCACCCATTACTCGTGAAACCTATCGTGGTTTGAGAGATGTGTTAAAGGTGGATGTGTTTAATGGTGATGGCACAACAGAAGCTCTTTATTGTCATCAGTTGTCCCCATGGGATCCGGTAGAGAAATGGGAGGGTGACGCAACAGCGAAAAATGGCTGCCCTCTTCCTGGCAACCTGCTGAGAATTGTGAAAATCTATCCAGACAGGAAGGCAAGGCCCGATGAACTGGTTCCAAAGGATGGTAAAACGATAGGGGAACTCATCGTTAAAAATATCCATTTCCCGGGATATTACCACAACAATCCTGAACAAACCCGGGCGGCGTTCATAGATGGTTGGTTTTATACCGGTGACAACGCCACATGGGATGAGGATGGCTATAACCATCTCCATGGCCGTGGTGGAGATATGATCTTGAGTGGCGGTGAAAACATTTACCCGGAGGGGCTAGAGGCAGCACTCATTGAGCACCCAGCAGTTCAGGATGCCATTGTGGTAGGTTGCCCTGATGAAAAATGGGGACAACTGGTCACGGCATATGTCGTACTAAATAAAGGTGCGAATGTTACGCCTGAAGAGCTGGATGCGCATATGAAAGCCCATCCAATGGTGGATGATTATGCAAGGCCTAGACTATACACTTTTGTTGAGGAATTGCCTTACACTGCGACGGGAAAAAAACAAAGGTATATCATTCGCAACAAAGTGGCTGAAGATGCAAAAGAGGGCAAGCTTATTCAGGTAAAGAAGATATAAGAAGAGTGGTAGCCTAGCACGGCATTGGCCTGCAATATGCGGGCCAATGCCGATAATCGAATTTAAGAGGGGGGGTAAATATGCGAGAGGTGAATTTAACAACTTCTACAGTAATGGACGGCACGGGACTTCGATATCTTACTCAACATAAAGCATTAAGAGCTAGTGTGCTTCGCTTCCCTAAAAAAGTTGCACTGGTTGATGTAAAACATGGCTACAAAAAGGAGACCTATGAGGAATTGTGGCTGAGAACAAACAGATTGGCCAATGCACTTACCGACCTCGGAGTAAAGAAAGGAGACATAGTCGCCTACTGGACAGAGGATCGCCTGGAGCATGTGGAAATCTGGTACGCCTGTTCAAAGATTGGAGTTGTCTGGACAGGAGTGAATGCTCGATATACTGGTAAAGAAGCCGAGTATGTAATCAATCATTCGGACGCTATGGTGCTGTTCGTAAGCCCGGCGTTTGTTGACAGGCTCAAGTCCATTAAAACAAACCTTAAAAATGTCAAACATTACATAGTGTTTGGAGATAGAGATGTAGAGGGTATGAGAAGTTATGAGGCACTTCTATCTGAGGCATCGGATGCGGATCCTGAAGTAGAGGTAAGGGATAACGACTGGGATAGTTTGTGCTATACATCTGGTACAACGGGAGCTCCATCTGGATCTTTGCGTACCCAGTCGTCTGGTTTTGGGTGGGAATTTGGGATGATACAGGCACTTCACCTAACTCACGAAAGTAAAGTATGGTCACCATACCCTAATTACCACTGGGGAGGAAATGTAACCACCAGGCCGGTATTAGCATCCGGTGGAACCAGGTGGATACCAGGAAGTCCACCAGATGTTAAAGAATTTTTTGAAATTCTACAAAAGGAGAAAATAAACACGGTAATGGCTATTCCCTCCATTGGAGCGATGATATGCAGCTATCCTGATATAGACAAATACGACACCTCATGCGTAAAGTTCTGGTTTTCTAGTGGTTCTGCATGGCTTATGCCTATGAGGGAAGCAGTTCATAAGTGTTTTCCCAATGCCGAGCTCATTGAGCTATACTCTTGCACTGAAGCTTTTTTCGCCTGGGCAACCACTGAAGAAGTGCTGAAATACGAAAGAACGTCTGGTTTTCCTGCTACTGGTAATGAAGTGAAGATAATGGACAGAGACGGAAAAGAGCTCCCTCCAAATAAGTGGGGCCTCCTTTGCATAAGGGGAATAAGTGTGCATGAAGGATATTACAAGAATCCAGAGAAAACGAGGAACAGTTTCATTAAGGGTGAGTGGTTTACCGCTGAAGATATAGGCTTCAAAGACGAAGAGGGTAGAATATATGTTGCGGACCGCGCCAAGGACATCATAAATACTGGTGGAGAGACGGTTTATCCTGCAGAGGTTGAAAATGTGATTTTGTCTCATCCGAAGGTAGCTCAATGTGCTGTGATTGGCACGCCTGACCCCATATATACTGAGCGAGTCACGGCGGTAATTGTACTAAAGCCAGGGGAGAAAGCCTCAGAAGAATTAGCCAATGAAATAAAGGAATTTTGTCGGGGTAAGATGGCCTCATTCAAGCTTCCGCGGAAAATAGAGTTTGTTGAGGAGCTTCCATACGTGGGCAGCGGCAAAATTGATAAGAAAGCGTTAAGGGCAAAATACTGGAAAGGGGAAAAGTTTAAGGTGTGAGTTGCGATGTAGCTTGCCGTAAGGTTTGTGAAATTTTAAAGGATAAGGGAGGTATATCATGAGCAAGACAATATCTAAGGCAAGGCCAGGTGAAAAGCTTAGAACTGGTACTAAAATTATCACAGCTGGGGCAGAAGAAATTTTTTGTGAGATAACTGGCAATGTGTTGCCCATCTTCCTATCCGACGAAGGTGCTAAAGCAAAAGGATGGGATAGACGGCTCGTTCCTGGAGCCTTTACCTTTTCTTGTAGTATTGGACTCATGGAGCAAGCGGGTTTATTGGATGACATAATCGCATTTATGTCTGTAGACAAACTTCGCTATTTGGCTCCCGTCCATATAGGGGATTCTATTTATGTAGAAGTTGAATTAATAGAGACGAAAAAGATTAAGGATGGAACTAGGGGGGTAACTACCTATAAGTGGACAACTTACAATCAAGACAATAAGCCTGTACTTGAGGCCGTCAATACCTGAATGTGCCAGATGTAACTCTCCTGGAAGGAGAGGTAATTAGGAGAGTAGATCCTCATAGTAGTTCTGTATCATCATGAGAGTAAGGTGATGAACAGCAGCACAATATTCTTAATTGGAACCTCAATCCGTGAGGTTTGAGGGTATGTTTCCTGCATAACCCGTTCAAAGCACAGGGTATATCTAGGTATACTCACCCGGACAAAAATTTCACCTGGTGGGTGAGTAAGGTGAAGTTATAACCATTTCTGGTGTATGGGCACTTCGAAAAAAGTGGCGTATCCTGCCGAGGTAGATCCACCCCGACTTTGACACTTAACCAGGGATTTTGAACCCACACTCCGCTTTATAAGCCCATCTATGCCACCGAATTTTTCAAAACCCTCCATTTCGTAGTCGCATTTATTGTGGATTTTCCTATCACTCCACGCTCGACATACACGAGTTAATATGGCATATCTCCCATTAGCATCGACTGGAGGAGGGCATGTTCCTTAAGAGGGTAAAGGGCGGATCCAAGAATAACCCCATCTACTACTTCCAGATCGCCGAGTCTTACAGGTCAGAGACAGGTCCCAAACACAAGACCATCTGCACTGTGGGCAGGGTGGATGATGATGCTAGCTGCTGGCTGACAGCTGATAGCGGATGGCTATGAGCTATGAGCTATGAACTATGAACTATCAATAATAAAACACTATTTATCACATTGAAATCAAAGAAGTTCCATTTTGAAACTGTCAAAGTCGGGTTAAAAATTTTCTACCGGTTGGACGGTTGACAAAGGGGAAGCCTCGTGGTATACAAAAACGATACCGAGACCAGTGGAGTGAAATGAGAGTGGCAATATGAGAGGGGGTAACCTAACCAGGGAACATCTCATCAGGGTTTCGGCAGAGCTCTTCAGTGAAAAGGGAGTTAGGGCTGCCACCATGGAGGATATTGCCCAGGCCCTGGGTATCAGGAAGGGTTCTATTTACTACTATATAAAACCCAAGGAAGAACTGTTGAGGGAGATAATCTCTACTGTTACGCATAGGGAATCCCACAGCCAAAAATAAAATAATGGGGAATGGATATGGAAAAGTTCCTTAATCCAAAATCGGTCGTGTTGGTTGGTGTGCCGCGGAAGACAGGAGTAGGAGCATACAATAACCTGGAAATTCTTCTTAAGCATGGCTACGAAGGCCGGATTTTCCCAGTTAATCCCAAGGCCGAGGAAATTTGTGGTCTTCGCTGTTATTCGAATGTTTTAGAAATTCCTGAGCCAGCTGATCTCGCCGTAATTGCAGTAGGGCGTGATAGAGTGCCAGCGGTTTTTGATCAGTGCTGTCAAAAAGGAATTAAGCGAGTTATAATTATTAGTCAGGGGTTCGCCGACGGTGATGAGCGAGGAAGGCAGCTTCAAGAAGATCTTGCCGCCAGAGCGAAAAGCGAGGGCGTAAGGATTATAGGTCCAAACACCTTGGGAGTATACAATGTTTATCAAGGGTTTACTACAGGCTTTGTAGATCATCACAAACCGCAGAAACCTGATCCAGTATGCATGATTGCTCAAACGGGTGTGTATCAAGCTGGTGCAAAAGTCTTTTCCGAAAATGGATTTGCTAAAGCAATTGATATTGGAAATGCATGTGATGTGGATGTTGTTGATGTACTAGAATATTTAGAAAATGACCCTGACACGAAAGTGATCGCGGTCCACATGGAAGGAATCAAGCGTGGCAAAGAATTTATCAGAATAGCTCGCAGAGTTACCAAAAAGAAACCTATTGTTATTTTAAAAACAGGAAGAAGCGCCGAAGGGGCTCGAGCAGCTTTGTCACATACTGGCTCTCTGGTTGGAGATGATGAGGTCTTCGATGCTGCTTTCGAAAAGGCCGGAGTGATCCGGGTCAAGAGCAACAGTGAACTTCAAGATGCAATTAAAGCGTTTGTTCATCTTCCTCCGATGAATGGCCGCAAAATAGCGATTATTACAGCAACAGGTGCTCTGGGGATAATTAGCACCGATGCCTGTAAAGATTTTGGCCTTGAGTTGGGCCCAGTGCCTCCTAATCTTCCTTCCAAAATCCTCAAGGGGTCGCCTGAATGGGTGAATTTGAGTAATCCCATCGACATTTGGCCTATCGGAATG
>Ga0190315_1000337_pt1 | contig 25834 bp, 31 predicted proteins | sample 48701101_MG_FD_161673 | JGI IMG/M metagenome (GOLD analysis project Ga0190315, IMG submission 161673) | Hydrothermal vent sediment bacterial communities from Southern Trench, Guaymas Basin, Mexico - 4870-11-0-1_MG | ecosystem: Environmental > Aquatic > Marine > Hydrothermal vents > Sediment ...
AATTCTTCACTATGGATATGAAACCTGAAACATTATATTAACATAGTTCTCTCTTAGCTTTAGTTTTCCCTAGTAGTAGCTCTTTTTTCAACTCATGGAGGAATAGGATCATGAAGTTTATTCTCCTCTCTGCTTCTTTCTTCGCAATATATGTATTCATATAATGTGCTATATTAAGTAATTTAGAGTAGAAGTGATCTAGAATGTACTTGTCATCGTTCAGTTCTCTATTCTCTGAAAATGGATCACTAGGATCGTAGAATTCTTTACCCGTGCTCACTCCATAGGATATCGCTCTGAATATTCCCACGGCTCCTAGGGCATCGAGCCTATCAGCGTCTTGAAGTATGGCTCCTATGATAGATCTAGGCTTCCTCTCCTTACTCCAGCTATGGTCTTCTATCGCCTCTACTATTTCCTTAAGATCCTCTTCCTCTAGGAGACCCTTTAGGATGTCTCTAGCTATTTTGGCGGAAGAGGTTGCGTGATCCTCCTTACTCTTCATTTCTGCTATTGCAATATCATGTAGTAGTACTGCTATTGTGAGTTTCTTCATACTACTATCATCAAGACCTACAGCTTTACCTATCCACTCACTGTTCATGAGTACTCTCATGACGTGATCGATACCATGTGAGGGGAGGGGACATTTCTCATAGGTTGTCTTCACATAGTTCTTTACGAGCCTCAATGCGGCTTCTAGGTTCATGAGTATTAAGTGAGAAATATGATATTTAAACTTGGAACTTAACTATTGAACACGAATGTGCGATCCTAAACCCCGTCTCTTGTTTTCCGCTTTTAAATAATTTAAGAACTATGATAATGAGAGTATGAGAATAACCAGTATGCTCTGTATGGTATCGATAATACCCTTACTACTAGCGGGTATGGTATTTGAGTATACTCCTAGCGAGGATGCCATGGTAAAGTACACTACTTCAATTTCAAATATCTACCTCAGCGAAGGAGAAGTACTCTCACTACCTCTCAGGTCTATCAGAAGCTCCCTTGATTATGTGGATCACTTCTTCATAAAAGCGCGCCTAGTAATCCTAACGAAAACTGAAGACCTGAAGGATCTAAAGATCCTGTGCTCTCTTTCTATAAGAGAGATCAAAGTGTTCAGTAGAACATTTAGAGAAAGCGAGCTAGATATGCTTAACTGGGAGGGAGGGAAGTTCGTATTAAGGTGCACTTCTCTAGAAGTTCATGAAGATCGTGTAGTGTTGGAATATGAGCCTATAGAGATTAGAGTAGAGCCTGGTACGGTGGGAGCGGTCTTGGATGGTCTTAGGGTATTCGTTGTAAACATGGGATCCTCTCTAATCGCAGAGAAGGTTACTGTAGTAGTTGAGATCTTGGCGTAGGCTTGCAAGAGATAAATAAATAAACTATTATTTAATAATTAAATTAGTGGTGATATTGGCTCTTAAGGTAGCCTTCACATCAGGATCAAAGGGAGGTACTGGTAAATCTACTCTATCAAGTCTCTGTACTCTTGCCCTGGCAGGTGCTGGATATTCTGTACTTCTAGTAGATTGTGGTTCTGATGGAAATTCCACTAGGATGCTTTTGAGAAATCCTAAACCTCCCTTTTTAAGGGACTTTCTAAAAGGTGACCTCTGGGCTTTAGGAGAATATACTGTGAAGATAGGTAGTATAGAAGTCGGTTTCTTCATGATACCTAATATAGGGCCTGTTAGTGATCTTGAGAGAATAGAGACTATGCTGAACTTAAAGCTCTCAAAGACTAGGCTTGAGGACTACTTTCAACTGATCATCTTCGATCTACCAGCCTATCAGGGCTCACTCTACGATACCATAGTAGACATATCGAATCTCGTGATACTCGTAGCCAAACCCTATAGGGCAGCAGTATCAGCAGTAAAGACAGCGTATACTGGTAAGGCTAGGAGGTTAGTTGTACTGAATGAGTATCATCCCTCATTCACCGAGTATAGAGTGGATATGGAGAAGTACTTCAAAAGCGATATACTTACACTACCTTACGATCCCTATGTCAGGCTCATGGGACCAGATACATTAAGCCTAGTCCTTTCAAAATTGAGTAAAGATTTCCAACACTCTCTACTTGAACTGTGCAGATCTATCCTGGCCATGGGTGGTGTATATGGCTGAGAGGAAGGATATTTTCACGAGAAAGATTGCCGAGAGTAGGTATGTAGAGCCTAAGATAGAGGAGGAAGAAAAGAGACCGAAACTTACGTCTGTGAGAGAGGAAGTAAAGTCTAGTTCCATTACAACTGGAGGAACCACGGTTCCAATCCGTACTCATATTAGTACACCACGGACTACTATGGTAAAATCGCCTAAGATCACTCTAAGTTCCGTGCTAAAGGAAGTACTTGACGAGATAGGATACGATTCCTCTTGGATAGAAAGACTACCGGGTATCCTAAAGGATATCGATAGACAGATAGAGGAGTTGGATAGGAAGAGAGAGGTATTGATAGCGAAAAGAGAGAAGATCAGAAGGTTACTGGAGCTCTTGGAGATGGTATAGATGAAAGACCTAATAGATGAGCTTAGAAGAACATTAGGTGGACAAAGGGATGAGGAAAAACTCGAAGAACTCAGAGAGAGATTGAAACAGAAGACTAATATCATCAAGGTTACTCCAGTAGAGAGGCCCATAGAGATAAAGGTGGACTACAGCTACGATAAACTCGATGAGGTGGAGAGTGGTAGGATAGCATTTAGTAGAAGTGTAGCATACGTGTATCCTAAGGAGAGTAAAAGTCCATGGAGTGTATTATCACCACTAGTTAACCATCCGGAGATCTACGAGATCTTCATGAGGGGGGATAATGTATGGATAACCCATAGTAGACTTGGCAGGTTAAAAGTTGTCTTCCCAGATGTAGATGTCAATGCGGATAAGATAGTCTCTAATCTGGCTATAGTAACAGGTGTTCGACTCAATTTCGAAAACCCAGTAGCCTATACTGAACTGGACAACTGGCGATTGATCTTAAAACTCCCCCTTACGAGCGGGGAGCCCGAACTTACAGCCACTAGGATAATGAGGATTCCCTACCTCTACGAGTGTACTGATCCCCTACTAGCTGTTAGACTGATAATGTTAGCCCTCTCTAGTAAAGTCATGGTGTTTACAGGGCCTACTGGTAGTGGTAAGACTACACTTCTCAATAGTCTCCTCTACGAACTAGTGACTCTATACCCCATGCTCAGGATTAGTATAGTGGAGTCTGTACCAGAACTTATAATTCCAAAGGGTATAGCGATCTCCAGATCCTATCCTGTGAGCATAGGTGATGATGTCACTAAGCTACTTAGAATAGCAATGCAGTACGAGAGACCGGACATTATAGTACTAGGTGAACTCAGAGGGGACGAGGTGTTCAGCTGGATCGAGGCGGGGAGAATGGGTATAACCGCTCTGACCACATTCCACTCTACCGATGTGCTCCGTGCCATATCCTCGATGGCACACCTAATGGAGCAGAAAATGCCCCGTGTAGACATCACAGATGTGCTCAACTACATAGACGTGTTCGTGGTCAGTAGGAAGTACATAAGTGGTAATACTATTAAACGACGAATAGAGGAAGTATACCTCAGCTATGATCAAAAGCTACTCCCCATGTACATAAGAGGAGTTCACATAGACGATCAGACCTTTTTAAAATCTGTTAAAAGGCTCATAGTGGAGGAGGAACCTGTATCCGCCTACAGGAAGCTGATAGAGAACTATCAAGTCGATCTCTCAAGAACCCTATTTAACCACTTTGACCCTATTCCACTTAATCAATCCTCCACGATATGAATTTATTATTCTTGGCCTAATAACACGAGGAGGAGAGTATGCTCTTATCTAATAGGAGGGGCGGTATTCCTCCTATAGTGACTGTAATGACTGTTATAGCGTTCATAGCAGCAAGTGCTATCATATCCTGGTGGGTTATAACAACGACCCTATATGCCGTCAAGAAGCCTATATTGAGGATTGTACCTTCGCCAGTAGTGATAGGTAATACTCTGTACATTACTGTAGCTAATGATGGAAGCGAGGATTATAGTGGCTCAATAGGGGTTGTACTAAAGGGCTCTAGTGGAAACTATGAAGGAAGTACTACTGTGAACATAAGTGCAGGTTCCTCTAAGGCCATAGAGATAACCTTAAGTGGTACACCTTCTGAGGGCAAACTAGAGGGTATCCTGGAGACTTCAGTGGGTACACTTAGGTTCACTGCTAGTGTGGTAAAAGGATAGGGTGAGCAGGGAATCCAGCATTGCCCTCCTTTACGAGTAAATTAAGAACATGGATGGAAAGCTATCGTAGTGTAGTGCCCTTATCTATCCTACTCTCGACGAGCCCACTACCTCCTCTTACAACTCTTCAAAGATTAAGATCTCTTCGAATCTACAAGAGTATCCCAGATCTACTGAACACGAACCTCGATGATCTGAGGAAAAAGGGGTACTCTGATAAGTTCGTAGAACTGCTCAGGGTAGCGTCTCTTTCTCATAGAACGGGTAGTGTTGAGCCCTTGAGGTCGCTTGTAGAGGAGGAGATGGCAGAGACTAGAACTTCTCTAGAGCTTATGGACTACACGATATCTCAGAATATGGAACTTCTGAGCGTGTTCATACTACTACTCCCCTCAATTCTAGCATCCCTCCTCTTCATAGTGAATTCCACTATAGTTGCAACAGTACTACTGGCCTGTAGCCTCCTAGGTCTGGTCATAGGTCTATGTCTAGGCTTCTTATCCATACCATGGGAGCTTAGACTAAGAGGTCCATTACTACCAGCACTGATCTCTCCAGTAATCTTCCTACTGGCATTCTATCTGCTTCAAGACCCCCTGAAATCTCTGATAGTACTCTCAGTCCTTCTCTCACCCTATCTTTTTAAACGGTTAAGGAATGAGCTTGGGGTCTTCAGGGAGTCCCTTGAGTTAGCTAGGAGAGCTACTACTTCAACTTCCAATATATTTAGAGCACTTGAGATAGATTCTCCTGAGTACCTCCTATCCAAGAAGTTCTATGGCGTATCGAGAGCGGTATGTGTTGCAATATACCTACTGGCACTTCATGGGGGTACTAAGCTTAGAGAGTCTCTTGTAAAGCTTCTCGAGTACATAAGAGATTATATGAACTATATTAATAGATTGAGGAGTAGGACGCGGGTTATCTTCCTGTACAGTGTGATCATGGGTGCTCTTTCAGCAGTGAGTCTAGCCTTTATAGTGACAGTACTGTCCTTTTTCTCCAGTATGTTCAGCTATAGCTCTATTACCCTTATGACAAGTATATACATACCCACTCCTGAGGAGATTGGAATGATAAAGTACTACGTTAGAATAGTACTAGCTGTTAACTCCTTAACCTTCGCTCTCATCACAGCACTATTCAGAGAGGGAAATCCATTATACTTTCCACTCTACTTACTACCACTATCAGTAGTAGTAACATTGTCTTACGACTTTTCACTACTCTATGTACCCGTCTTATTGGGGTGGTGATATGAGAATGGATATGATAGCTGTCGTGCTCAGTTTCATACTCTCCGTATCACTAATGTTATACTACTATCAACAAGCACTAAAGAGCTTAGTGTGTTATGATGTAAAGGCATGGGAGCTCGCAGAGAAGACAGCTAACGCATTATTAAGGGGGAGACATATCAGAACAAGTGCTCTTATCACAGTAGAGCTTATACACTGGAATGGTAGTAGGACTATTTACACTATAGGAAGTGCTGAGGGTACTCCCCTAGGGAGGGGATATACCTTCAGAATATTAAGTAATGGCACTCTTATGAAAGTTACAGTCGAGGTCACAAGTGATAAGGATTATGTGGTAGTGAAGGAGTGATCTTAATAGTTTAAAAGGTAATAATTTAAATTCGAATAGGTTTAATTAATGGAGGTAGTATGTCAGAGGAATTAACTCTAGAGGATATCCCGGGTATAGGTAGGATTACTGCTAGAAAGCTCCGTAATGCTGGAATCTTCTCAGTTAGACAGTTGGCCATGTACACTACCGAGGAATTAGTGGATATGGGTATTGAGGATGGTAGGGCTACTAGTATACTCAGGGCTGCTAGACGTGCTGTTAGGCAAAAGGCACTAGTACTCACTGCTGTAGAACACGAGAAGTTGGTTAAGTCTTTTCATCTCCTCACTACTGGTGTTAAGGCTATCGACGACCTTCTTGGTGGTGGTCTTGAACCCCAGTCCATCTATGAGCTTGCTGGTGAGTTCGGCTCCGGTAAGACTCAAATATGCCACCAGCTGGCCGTAACAGTACAGCTGACGCCAAATAGGGGCGGCGTCGATGGTAAGGCCATGTACATAGACACTGAAGGGACTTTCAGCCTTCAGAGGATCTACCCAATAGCTGAGAGGTTTGAAATAGATGTAGACCATGTCAAGGAGAATATACTAGTAGCTAGACCAATGAACGTAGAGGATCTAGAGGAGTTGGTTAGGGGAGAACTAGTCAAGTATGTTGAGGAAGGTGTTAAGCTTATAGTGGTCGATTCTATAATCGCCCTCTATAGGGCTGAGTTCAAGGGTAGGGAGATGTTGGCTAGGAGACAGCAGAGGATAAACTACCTACTCGACTGGCTTAAGAGAATTGGAAAGATATATAATACGTATACAGTGATAACCAATCAGGTGCTCGATAGACCACTAGGATTTGGACCCGTGGTAAAAGTACCGACAGGGGGGAATATCATAGCACACGCGAGCACTCATAGACTGTACCTGAAGAGGGAGGGAGATGTATGGAAGTTAGAGGTACTCGATAGTCCTAGGATGCCTAGAAAGGCTAGTGTCTGCTTCAGGATAACGGATGTAGGCGTTGAGGATGTATAGGTGAGAGGGTTTTGGTAAAGCTCAAGTGGATGAGCCCTAGAGAATGCCTCTTTCACCTTAAAACCCGAGGAGAGGGAAGCTACTTCATAAGTCTGAAACTGGTGAATACTAGGTATGGGGAAAAGCTCTTGATGAAGCTTCTGTTTAAGGGTAAGCGAAGGGATTATGAGGAAGAGCTCCTCTCAGTCTTCCTAAACCCTCATGAAGCTAGAGAATTCGCTACGGCTGTACTATCTCTAGTACAGGACTCTAGTATGACACCGCTCGATTATGTTAGAAGGATTAAAAGGGATTTAGAGGTGCTTGAGGATACTCTTTTGGATTCGTTTGAGAGCCATAAATCGTCTCAATATATGTGACATTTAATGGAGGTCATACGGATCTTAACATGATTCCCAGATTGATTAGGAAGTCTGCTACCTCTTTTCCTCTTTTAGTGAGCACTAGTAGTTTATAAGGGCTCAGGAGTCTTCCTTGGTGGACTTCTACAAGCCCTCTTTTTATCAATCTCTTGAGGGGACGATTATTCCTAGTTCCTAGATCCCTCATTAGACTCCTTACAGTTCTCGGTCTCTCCGAAAGCAGTATGAGGATCTTGGTCTCCACTTTACCTATCTCTAACAGCTCTCTTAGCACTAAGCTAGCACCTCCACTATCTCCCATAGTAGCCTATAGACTCTTTCACCTTTCTCAGTTAACATTACAACATCCTCAGCATTGGGTTTAAATACTCTCACTAGCCCAATCTTTGATGCCTTTTCGATTGCTCTCCTACTCCTCAGGATACGATTGACCTTCTTAACTAATGCTGGGCCCTCATTACCGAGTATGATGAGTAATTGGATTAACTTCCTGTCGGCAATTATATCGATTACATCCGTGTACTTCATCATTTTTAATTGGCGTAAGAGTAGTTAAGTATTACTCAGGATAGGCTATAGTTTATGAATACCCGCTATATAATATACATGGGGGATGATAAATGAAGTTCGTGGGAGTGATAGAAATTCCCGTAGATAAACTCATACTTTCCGATAGAGTGAATGTTAGGAGGTTCATAGGTGATATAACTCGTCTAAAGGAGAGCATAAGAAGAGTGGGTATCCTACAGCCCATAGTGGTTAGAAGATCCCATGAGAAACCCGAAGGGTACGAGGTTATATGTGGGAGGAGGAGAGTGTTGGCGGTAAAAGAGCTCTTAAAAGAAGGGTATACGATAGAGAAATTACCAGCTATTCTCATAGAGGCTAGCGACAAGGAGGCTATAATCCTAAGTCTTTCAGAGAACAGGATAAGAGGAGATCTTAACCCTCAGGAAATAGGTGAAGCTCTCAGAGTTTTGAAAGAAGAGTATGGTATGAGGGAGGAGGAGGTATCCCAGTACCTTTCGGAAAAGGTTGTAGAGCTCAAGAGACTGTTAGAGTTGGCTAGAATAGCAGGAGGGCTAGGTACGAGGGTTATAGAGAAGGCGGGAAGGTGGAGGCAGAGAGTTGAAGTGGAGGGGGTAAGAGTGGAGGAAGTTGGGATCCCTAGAAGTATAGCTGAACTACTGAACGAAATAGTAGACTGGATTAAGGCGTGGAAGCTCATAGATGTAAATGAGGAGGAAGAACTGAGAAGATGGTTACTGAGAAGGGGGGCTGGACTCAGACAATGGCATATTATGAGGTTAAGAGAGATCGTGAGAAGAGAACTTAGACGAAAGAAGGGGAAGGTAGATGTGAAAGAATTCCTAGATAAGTCTATAGCCACGCTTTCTAAGAAGAGATTACTCAAGGCATTAGTAGATAGGACCTACTTAGATATGGTTAAATCCTATGCGCAAACTAAAGGACTTACTATTGACCATGTAATAGAAGAAGCTCTAAGAGAGTACTTAGATAGAAGAAAGGCTATGACTTCTCTATAATGTCTATAAGAGAGTCAAGTAGTTTTGGATCCTCCTCTGAGAGAATGACTATATTCCTGATCCTAGTACCACTTGAGAATCCATAGGTCTTCACCTGATCTGAGGGTGCGATTATAATTACTGGATCCTCTAGATCTATAGCCTTACAGTAGCTCAATAGAAGCCCCTCAGGATCCGTAACCCTATCTAGGTAAATGACTTTATTTTTCTTTACGATGCGTAGTGTAAATTCATGAACTATTCCGCTTATACCCCTTACCTTCGTGGAAGATTCAACTCTGTAAGGTCTATTTGTTAGCCGCCTTTCTATTGACTCTAGCATTAATCTCCTTAATTCTTAGAAGATATATACTTTACTACTCAAGGAAATTCTTATAACCTATCGAAGAAAGAGTTTTCTCCTTAGTGGAACGAGACTAGCACTTTAGCTCTTTAATCCCTATATATACATTATATTTATCTATAGTCCACTTCCTGGTATACTGGGCAAATACTTCTTCGGGGGATGAGACTAATTTCAGCTCTCTTGCCCTGACCTCATTCATTATATAGTCCCTATGCCTCTCTATAGCCTCTACTATATCCTCGGCAGTAGTGTATATGGTCACTTCTATGAAGGCATCTATTGACAATTCCATCTCCTTTCTCATAAACTGTATTCTCCTGACTAGATCCTTAGCTATGCCTTCCAGTATCTCCTCTTTACCAGCTCTAGTATCGAGTACTACAACTCCTCTTCTGAAATCCCTTATCACATATCCCTCTATGGGCCTCTCATCTACTTCTAGCATATCCTTCGTCACTTCTACAATCCTTCCATCACTTAGTTTTAGAGTGAGAACACCCTCTCTCTCGAGGCTCTCCACTATATTCTTTGGCTCTAGACTCTGGAGTATTCTCAGAACCTCACCCGTATCCCTCTTGAAGTGAGAGCCTAGTATTGAGTACACTGGTCTTACATGATACTTTATGAACTTCTTTTTCTCCTCCGGGGGAAGTATCTCTACTCTCTTCACATTGACCTGGGACTTTATGACCTCCATTAGTCTTCTACAAGCTATTTCAGTATGCTTATCTCCTGTCAGTACGTATAGTGCTGGTAGTGGATGTCTTATCTTCACTCCCGCTACCATTCTAGCGGCACTTCCTTTCTCTACAACCTCTCTCGCTATCTCCATGTACTTTTCCAGTTCCTCATCCACTAGGTCTTTTCTCACTTCAGGCCAGGGTAGCATATGTACGCTCTCAGGCATCTCGGGAGAGATCCTGAAGACTTCCTGGTATATCTTCTCGACTATGAAGGGTATTATGGGTGCTGCAAGTACTAGGAACTTTTTGAGCACGTAATACAGTGTCACATAGGCTGTAATCTTCTCGGGATCCTCTTTCTCTATCCATACTCTTCTTCTTATGAGCCTTATGTACCAGTGGCTTACGTCCTCTACTATGAAATCTCTGAGCATTCTAGCCGCTATATGTACGAGGTAGTTCTCTAATGCATCTGTCACCTTCTCTGTGAGCTCCTCCACTCTGGAAATTAACCATTTATCTTCTGGTCTAAGTAGGTGTATGTAGTCTTCGAGCTTATACCGGCTGGGGTTGAACTTATCTAGATTCATATATGTTGAGGCGAATAGGTATACGTTCCAGACTATGTTGAGATCATCGAATACCTGTTCTAGAGACCTCCATGAGAACCTGAGATCCTCCCATACGGTGTTCCTTAGGAGGTACCATCTAAGTACGTCTCTACCACCCCTCCTCCTCGCTAAAACCTCTTGATGCGTAATATAGTTTCCCAGGGATTTATGCATCTCTCTACCCTTTTCATCTAGAGCAAATCCATGCATTAGTACGGTATTATAGGGAACTCTATTAAAGCCCAGAAAACCTGTCCTGAGTAGTGAGAAGAACCATCCGGCTATCTGATCATGTCCCTCCATTATGAAGTCTACTGGCCATAGCTCCTCAAACTTGTCCTTCCTTAAGGGATAGCCCAGTGAGGCGTAGAAGGCTATTCCTGAATCGAACCATACGTCCAGTACATCTGGTACTCTCTTCATATCTCCACCACACTTATCGCATTTCAGGATCACCTTATCCACCCATGGTCTATGGAGGTCGTGTAGATCCACTTCTCCTTTAGCCTTTCTCTTAAGCTCTTCTAATGATCCTATAACTGTTATAGATCCACAGCTCTCACAGATCCATATTGGAAGTGGTATACCCCAGTACCTTTGTCTAGATATAACCCAATCCCTTAACCCCTCTAACCAGTTTTTGAACCTATGCGCTCCAGCCCATTCCGGTATCCACCTAACTCTTTCAGCTTCCCTGATGAAATCCTCCTTAAATTGTCTTACCTTAATGAACCATTGTTCTGTAGCCCTAAAGATCAGGGGAGTTTTACACCTCCAGCACACGGGGTACTTGTGTACTATAGTAGTGGACTTTAGTAGCAGCCCCTTACGGGCTAGATCCTGTACTATGTACTTGTTAGCATCTCTAACGTACATACCAGCATACTTTCCTGCATCTTCTGTGAATACACCCTTATGATCTACTGGACATACTACTGGTAGTTTGTACTCCATACCCACTTCGAAGTCCTCTTCACCATGTCCGGGAGCTACATGAACACAGCCTGTACCTTCCTCTGCTCTTACGTATTCGGATGACAGGACTACCCTATGTACTCCGCCTAATTTCGTTTGTATTCTGACCTCTTCTCTTAATGGATGAATGTACTCTAGTCCCTCCAGTTCCTTTCCCTTGACTACCTTCTCTATTTTATAGTCTCCCTCTATCACCTCAGGTACTCTGTCCTTGAGAAGTATGAGTACTTCTTCTCCTCTCCTCACGAAGGCATAGTCGAAGTCCGGATGGACCATGACAGCGACATTAGCTGGTATTGTCCACGGTGTCGTGGTCCAAATGACTATGTAGTGGTTCTCGTGATCCCTTATCGGAAACTTCACGTATATAGAGGGATCTTCTAGATCTCTATACTCTGAGACCTCATAGTCGGCTAGGACTGTTTCACATCTAGGGCACCAGTGTAGTACTCTAACTCCTCTTCTCAGAAGACCTTTTTCGTGGACTAGCTTAACCAACCACCATGCTGACTGTATGTAGTCGTTGTCCAGGGTGAGGTATGGTCTCTTCCAGTCCATGGATACTCCCATGTCTTTAAAGTGCGCGCTCATCTTCTGTAGATTCTCCATAGCGAACTTCTTACATTCCTCAATGAACCTATCCATTCCATACTTCTCTATATCCTTTTTAGATCTGAACTTCAGCTTCTGCTCTACTTTCACCTCTATAGGTAGTCCATGGCAGTCGTAACCGGGAGTGTCGTTAACCCTGTACCCTCGGGCTCTCCTATACCTTACTATCGCGTCCTTTGCTACTTTATTCCATATAGTACCAATATGGGGCATGTCAGATGATGGATAAGGTGGACCATCTAGAAAGTAGAACTTTGGTCTATTCTTTAGGGCTTCCCTGAGTTTCTCATAGATCCTATTTTCGTCCCAGAATCTCATTATCTCCTCTTCTACCTTCTTAGGCTCATATCTACTTGAGAGCTTACCTATATACCCCAAATTGTACACCTCTGCTAGAGAAGAAGCTCTAACCATATTGGGAGTAGTGGTCAGGTTATCCCTATATTTTCGAACGGATAATGGGGATCACCTTCTTGCCTAAAGGGATCACCAGTATTAATAAGTTTTTCGAATAACTTCCCTTCATAGGCCACGTTGTTTTGCCTAATACGTACTCTTGCCCTTTCTAGGGCTTCGGAGCACGAATCTCTCTGCTTTAGTGGAAGAAGATCAAGGATATGTCCTATAAATTCGTCTTATGGGTGATAGTAGGATTAGCTCCTCGGATATTATGATCGTTCTTTCCTCAAGAGGTTTTAGCATATTCTTGATATCATTGAGGGTAAAAGGCCTAGCCCTTCTACTAATCACTATACTATATGTTATATAGGTAGAACCGAGGAGAGGATTATTGTATGCACAGTACGTCACATCTATGGGTAACCATTTTAAGTTTCCTAAGTACGCTAGTACATACGCATGTCCCATAAATCCCGTTCTAATGAATGTAGAGTTGCCTATTCTATAGACTTCTGAAAGCCCGGGGGTGAAGATATAGGAGTATTCTATTTGAGCTGGTATTCCATAGGACCATAGTAGCTCTATTAGAAGCGCGCTTAGATCGTCGCAATCTCCCTTTCTACTGGCTAGTACCTCATCTATGTCTCTGGGTAATCCTGCTGCTGAGTAGGTAAAGTGATCTCTTAGAAACCTAGCTAGTATATAGGCCTTTCCAACGTCACTCTCGTTTACTATCTGAGGGACCTTTACCTCTATTTCTTTTATTAGAGTGTTTACACTCGAACGAGGTTTTCCAATGAACTTCTTAAGGTCTTCTGGAGTAGCAGTGGGCTTATACGTAAACAGGGGGTAGGGATAGTGTCTCCTCCTTACCTCTATTCTCATGAGGAGATATCCCTTTCTCCCAACTCTGTCCAGTGGAAATCCTATATGTGTACTATTTACCAGTACTATACTTCCTGTCCTCTTAATTATCCTCACAATTTGCCAAGTAGTGTTTAAGGGTATCGAAAAGAAGATCATGCTCCCCGTCTTTCCTTCTTTAAATTCTATACTTAGTTTATAATGAAAGATTATCTTACTCTCTAGAGGGGCTCTCAAAAAGGCCTGTATACTTCCTACGCCTAGTAGTACTACTGCTATTATCACCAGAAGCTTCGAAACACGATCTTCCTGCCTTTTATCCTCCATCACTATATATCTCTGCAGGGTGAAATTAGTATTGCTGTGATGTTTAGAGAGTTCTGTAGTGCACGATATTGTTAGGTCGAACCTGAGAATGGAGAGGTTTAGATTACGGTTCACATTCGATTAGTAATATGAGGTAGTATAATCAGTTTAGAGGGATTCCGTAGTTGAGTTTATGGGTATTTTTATCGATGGACACATTGTTACAAGCTATTGAAGGTTACAAAAAGTCGCCAGAAAGCCCCCTACTTTAGTGGGGGGATGAATGGCGTCGATAGGTTTAAATAATCGACAGTTTATTGTAGATATTGATGAGCTATCGACGAACTAGACATGCAGTATATCTCTGTAACTACCATTTCGTGTGGATTCCAAAGAGGAGGAAGCCAGTACTAGTTGGAGCTATTAAGAGGAGGTTGGAGCAGCTTATCAGGGAGATAGCTGAAGAGTATGGCTGGGAAATTCTAGCTCTGGAGATTAAACCAGACCACGTCCACTTATTCATATCAGTCCAGCCATACTGGTCTCCACACATAGTTCTGAGGAGGATCAAGGGGAGGACATCTAGAGTACTTAGAGGTGAATTTCCCGAGCTTTTAAAGCTTCCATCGCTATGGACTAGGAGCTACTTCGTCTCGACAGCTGGACAAGTATCGTCTGAAACCATCCAGAGGTATATAGAAGAGCAAGGTGGGAAGAAATGAAAAGGACAAACACGTTCATAGTCGAGGACAATCCAACTCTCAGGAATCTAGCAGATAACTGTGCTAGATTGTGGAATGAATTAAACTTTGAGCGTAGGCAAGCATACATTCACTATAGGAAGTTTGAGTGGTATCCCAAACACCTATATAAGAAGTATGCTTCAATAATTGGCTCAGCAACTGCTCAGCAAATAATTAATAAGAATAACGAGGCTTGGAGAAGCTTCCTAAAACTAAAGAAGTTAGAGAAATTGGGCAAACTCCCACCACACATCAGGAAAGTATCCATGCCTAGATACTGGAAGAGGAGGGGTAGGAGGGAGCTTAGAGTAATCATTAGGAACGACTGCTATAGGATTGACGATGAATACCTACACCTTCCGAAGAGGCTAAAGCTTAGATACTGGGGTAAGCTTAAATGGTATGGTAAGCAGGGTAGATTAGAGATAATCTACGATGAGGTGGATGAAGTGTGGAGGGGCTTTATGACTGTCAAGGTCGAGAAGCCTCCCTTAAGAGGAGGCAGTAAGCCCCTCTACATAGATTTAGGGATAGTGAATTTAGCAACTATCTGGCATGAAGGAATGAAACAGCCTATAGCGTTCTCAGGAAGAACATTATTAGCTGACTGGTGGTATTGGACTAGGAAGATTGCAAGAGAGCAGAGCAGGTTAGCGAAAATAAATAATACTAGAACTTCGAGAAGGCTTAGGAAACTCTTCAGGATAAGAAAGAGAAGGTTTAGACATGCGGTTAACGCTATGATAAAAATAATAGTAGAGTACGCATATCGTAGTGGAATTCTGGAATTGTGGTCGGAGATCTGAACGGCATTAGAGAGAGTAATCATAAAAATTTTAAAGCAAACTCCATGGTACACAACTTCTGGAGTTTTTCATGGATGATCCAGAGACTGAGAGAGAAGGCTGAGGAATATGGGATAGAGGTAGTAGAAGTTAGTGAATACAGAACTTCAAGTATCTGCCCGTTTTGTGGAACAAAAGGCAATAGGAGGCATAGGGGATTATTCTACTGTCCTAATTGCGACAAGGTAATGAATGCAGACGTGGTAGGTGTTTTGAATATAGCTAAGAGGGATAGTGCTATAATCCCGAGCCCCTCTTGGAGGGATAGGGATAACGGGCTGGTGGCACAGCCCTTGCTTCTAAGGTGGGATGGATGCGGGTGGGAGCCTAAAAGGGTAATGAACACCCAAAGGATGAACACCTTAGAAGCAAGAATCCCCCACTTAAGTGGGGAGAGTGTCAAGAAAGTGATCAGAGTATAGCTTTAAATTCTACTGCTCGATTTCTATCTAGTGGATGTAATGGAGAGGAGGATAAGGATAGTACATTTAACGCCCGTTATCATCACTATAATACTAGCAGCAGTACTAGCACCTATATTCCTGAGCTCTAAAACCCTTAATGAGATAGAGACTCCCTTCTCTAAGGAGCCTGGACTTTATGATGTCCTCTATAATGCCACTACTTTTCTTCTCCTAGTCATGATAGGCGCTACCTCTATGTATTTTCTAACTCGAAAGAGGAAAATAGGACTTCTCAAGCTCATGTTCAGAGTGGTGATCTTCATGGTACTCTTATGTGTAGTAGAGATCTATCTAGCACTTGCTTGGGAATTAATAGGGTTTACTATAGTGTACTCGGATCTACTAGAACTCCTATTACATCTAGTCCTAGCAGGGATTATGTTTACAGTACTCATGACCAGTGAGAATGAGATACTGAATATGTCGATAGTGATCCTATACGGTGTGACCTATGGATTACTGTTCTCTGTGATACTACCCATATGGAGTATAGTGGTGATAGTGAGCATGCTCTCAGTATACGATCTATACTCGGTATTTAAAGGACCTCTTAAAGCCCTTATAGATACGTTCACTAGTGATAGAGGAGGGGGAAGGGGGGAAGGGCCTACACTTCTGGATGAAGTATTGAAAGGACTAATAGTAAGGTTTAAGGGTATTAGATTGGGGGCCGGTGATATACTATTTTACTCACTACTAATAGGTAGTACGTACAAGATAGAGCCCTATAATCCTATATACACTCTCGCTTCAGGGCTAGGAGTACTCCTTGGATCATTTATCACTCTACAAGCGCTAAAGAGGAGGAGGGCTATGCCTGCTCTTCCCCTTCCAGCTCTTTTAAGCTTAGCTCTCCTAGGACTCTCTTATGTACTGGTAAATTTCTAGGTTAAAAAAGAGGAAAAATTTATAATACTATACTTTTTCAGCTACTGCAAACCTTCTTCCTACCCTAGTTATCCTAATTCTAACGTGATCTCCTACATTAGTATCTGGAACGAATATCACTAAGCCCTTTATCTTAGCTATTCCATCTCCCTGAGAGCCCACTGCCTGAATCTCTACATCGTACTCTTCGCCGACCTTAACTGGTTTAAAAGGTCTGCCTATACTCCTTCTACTCACATACCATACCTCTGTACTTTTTCCAGTGAACCCACTGGTGTTTTTCTAATGAATCGGTACTATTAAAATCTTATGATCTAGTATATTGAGATAATCTCTCTACTACCAGTAGTCATATAAGTTGCCATGCAATAGGTAGAAATAGCATGAAGATGGACGAACTTGTAGAGGAGTGGGAAGAGGAGGATGAGGAATTAAGAAGACTAAGACGAGAGAACGCAGACTGGGAGTACATAGAAAAACTACCAGAGAGAGTTAAGGCCGCTATACTACTGTACATAGATACAGGAGACCTATGGAGATCAGCTAAACTAGCTGGTATGAAAGTAGAGGAATTCAATGAGTTGAGAATTAAAGCAGGGATACTATGGTAAATAGACTATTTAAGGATATTATGATACAGACGGATTGAAAAGTTAAAATAAGTATCCTACATATCTCTCTAGGGGATAATATGCCTAGAACTACTACTCCAAGAATAATAAGCAGGAAAGAGGATGTATATAAATTACTCGTAGATAGAGGAGAGCTTCCTACCGCTGAGATAGTAAGAACTATGAAGTTAACCCACTCTCAAGTCTTCTACATACTCAGATTACTAGCACGAGAGGGAAGGGTTAAGGAGATTAAGAGGGGTAAGGTAGCCTACTGGAGAGCTATCCAGTAATCTCCTTTTCTACCAGTACAGTTCCATTGTTAGTGCTCTCAATTTTTAGTACTACTAATCCCTCCAGCACAAGGGGTTCTCTTACCGCTATAGGAACCCACACAATCCTGCCAGATTGATTAAATGGACTCAAAACCCAGAACTCCCTAGACAGTACTATTGTTCCATTTTTCACAATCAACCTTTCATCCAAGTGTAATGTCACTATCCTCTTGTACCCTGGAGTATTTGTAGCCACCCATATCTCAGCTAGAAGCTCTCTAACAGAGTTCTCATAGGTGCTCACAGGCCTTATGTTAACTATGGATACGGAAACAATGCCTAGAGTGACCAACACAGCTAATTGAATTAGAGCATATGCTCTTACCTCCACTAGGCACCAACTCCTATCCTCACTCCATACTCATCCTCAAGGAACGCTTTATCCACACCTACTGGTACTAGTACTCTCCAATTACCACGATCCAAGTGTATTACTTCGACCTTACCCCTAGGATCCCATATAATGGGATGTATTCTTATCTCCCCCCACTGTGGTGCTCGATACACATGGTAGTACTCAAGCCTCCAAACTCTATATAATACAGCTCCTCCTTTCTTCCCTATGAGAATGAATCCTCTTGGTTCCAGCTTCCAGTATATAGTTACCTCTACTGAGTTGTTAAATAGTACTCTATAGCTGTAGGTGAAGTTACTGACACTCACATCAGTACTGAAATCGACTGGAGGGATATTTAGGCCCTCTTCCCCAGCTACCCTATAGAGCTCTCTCAGGAAGTAGCCGACGTGCTCACCGAGATCCCCTCCTATCTTCGTATACTTGACGATTCCTAACCTAGCCGCATGTACCAGTTCAGCACTATAGATCCAATCATGTGATGATATTAGACGGGGGTTAGGCGTCCTAGCTAGGGAAAGTGCAGCGAGTAGACATATAGCCAGGATCAGTACTCCAAGTAATAGGAATTGTCCTCTACGGCTTGACACCCACCTCCACCCTCCTAGGTGCTAGTGTTCCATTAAAACCCAACCAGATCAATCTAATGGGATAGGTGTAGGTACTGGCCTCTATGTGATGCACATTGTCATCGACTTTAACATAGCCTACTGGTGTCATATTAGCTATGACGAGCACTAGTCTGGATTCATCGTAGGCTATGGAGTCACTCCTGAGGAGGAGCCATGCTAATGCCCTCTCTGCGGTAATCTCATGCCCACTCATGGGAGTCCTGATGGTTAGGGTAGTAGCTGAGTACATGAAGAGTATTAATACTATTGATATGAGTAGTGCTTCTATGATCCTCAAGGTGATACCTCCACTAGATCTCCTCTTCTCACAAGTCTGATTACTGTAGCTGTAATATTGCCCCTTACTGGGGTAGTCCATTCGCCTATCCTACCATTCTCTATAGGTACTGGTAGTGGAGAGTATATCGTCACTCTCTCTCCTTCACTGAGCCCTTCAACCGTCGCATTAATGAGTAGTGATAGTTTGTAGGCGTACATACTCCTACTCAGACTTTCAGATGATGAGAGTATCGAATAACCCAAGTACACTACAATACATAGTGCTAGTATAGTGGATAGGTGGAAGATGGCGTCTGCTATCATCATTAGTCTACTGGACTAGAACGATATATAATAATCTTGTAAATTACTACTCTCTTATTAGAAGCTCGATTAACTGAACTTTTCTATAACCCGAGAACCTATATACTTCAATATCCCCTAGAAGCACTCTACACTCGCTGGCCACAAAGCATAGTTCAATAGTATCTCCTCTTACTAATGATATCCTATCGGTGGTCGATAAAGTCGTATTCACATAGTATATCCTTAGGACGAGTCCATCATCCTCTATGAATAGCCATGATGCTAAGCCACAATGGCTACCGTTTCCCCAAGGACTCCAGAGATTCTTCGTGTAGTTATCCAATTTAGGGGAAGGAGCTCTCCAGTAGAGTACTACTCTAGTTATATTGAACTCCAGTACTGTATTATCTAAGCTCAGTCTGAGCTGTGAACTATCCTTTCGAACTCTTAACTCCATATCTAGCTTAACCTCCCCTTCAGAGTTGAGTTTATCTACTATCTCGTAGACTTTGGTGAAGGGTAGAGAGGGGTTTTTGTTCACCGGCATGTTTACTACAAGCACCAGGACTATACAAGAGGCTACGAGTACTGCTATGGATAGTACGATCATATCCCTCATGGTTACACCTTCATGGGATATACATAGTAGATTGTTGTTCCTACAGGTTCTGGGATGAAATTGAGCTCTATCTCTCCTCTACCAATTTTGACATGAGGTGGAAGTTCTATTCTGTACCTATTTCCATCCTCATGGATATCACAGGGCGTATACACTCCATTGACGTACACTACTACGACTCCCTCCACATCTATACTCTGTGGTACATTATCCACTAACATCACTACTTCTACTTCGATACTGTTCCCCTCTATACTCAGTAGCTCTAATCCCAAGGGCCTAAACTCAAGCTTGGAAAAGGTGGTGAGCGGTATCAGTATAGCCCTACCCTCTATACCCCTCCAATAGACTCTGGCTTCTAATTCTATAGACTTGAACATGAAGAGCTCGATCAGCTCACTATGTCTAAGGTATACGGTTGTAGTAGTATTCAATGGGTACTCGAAGTATGGTCTACTACTCTTGTCTATAAGCGATACTACCAGCCTATGTCCTACGTCCTCTAAGGGTATGGATGAATCTGGTGGAGTGCCGTAGGAGTACTCTACATGGAACTCTATAGTAACTCCTGTACTATTGTACCTAGTGGCCACATTCAAACGTATAGGGCTTATGACTAGAGTATCCGTGTATACTCTACTCGTGTTTAGGTTGAACAGTGTGAGGTTGAAAATGGCATAGGTAGTGTTTTCGATCAGAAGACTGGAGAGGTTGGAGAGGTCATCCTCATTAAAGGGCTCAAGTGCGCACAGGCCTAGTAGTAGTCTACCTGAATTACTTCCTTCGATGACGAGAGGAAAGCGTTCGGTAGAGTTCAGGTAGATAATACCCTCGGGAGGTAGTACTGTACTGTTCGAGACCTCGACCTTTAGTGGGAGTGCTGCGTACGTTATGTTCTGTGTAGTTGGATCTAGTAGTACTGCTCTGATGAGGTGAGTGGAGTTAGAGTATATTGAGGCTAGGGAAATTGTGTACACGCCTTTTTCTGTAAAGTTCAGTGTAAACCATCCGTATGGTGGTGTCCACTCTACACTTCTTACAGACTTCCTTACCCCACTCTTCGCTACATAGGCCACCAGAGTGGTATCATCTAAAACCTTTATGGTCCTTGGGTTATCCCCCGCTCCATCTTCCCATGTGATGAATACATATCCTCTGCTATTGGGTATGTGTACGGTGTATGTACCGTCTATAGTGTAGTAGTACACGTAGCCATTCATATTTGAATGTTTTACCCTACCATCTACTTCGATCGGATAGTTCTCTACTGGCGTGTTATTAGCCATGTCCAATACCCTTATACTTAGCCTGTGGATATCGTACTCTCTACTACCAGTACTGTACCAGTAGTCTTGGTACCATCCAAGTCCACTCCTCCAGTACAGCCCTGGGAAGACTAGGGTTAATTTTGTGCTATTTTCGAGAAGGGATTGACTTATACTCAAATTGAAATATCCCCACTCATCTGTTCTAATTTCGGCTATGGGTTCTTCACTACTATCCGAATATACTCTTATCTGCCTTACCTGCCTCCATCCTTCCTTCTCTATTGGGTTCCCAAACTCGCTGAGTAGCCTACCTTCACCAGTACCATCTAGTAGGTATTCTAGTACTGGTATTGCCTTAGGCATGTAGAGGCATCTAAGCCATGCATACCCAATACCCATTCTAAAATCGACATAGCACACTCCCTCCTTCCTATAGCCTACAGGATCGTCTACAACCCACTCCCAATCCTTCCACTTCCTACCCTCAGAGTACAGACTGACATTGACTAGCCAACCTCTAGTGCTCCTCTCGAAGTGTGTGAAACCAGTCTCATTAGTGTACTTATCCTCTCTAGCACTCCCCCACCTAGCAGTAACCTTCACACCCTCTAGTGGATAGTATGTACCCTGATCATCCGCCACCACCTCCACGTCCACCACCCTCAGCTCCTCCTCTCCACCTCCCCCTCCACCGCCTCCACCTCCCTTGCTCAGTACTATGAGGAATTGAGCTGATGCGCTTATCTCATCGTAGTAGGTTTGGTGTTGGCTTAGGTAGAGTATCCCTGCTCTTATGTACCCGCTTATCTCATAATACTCTATGTTCACTCTCACGTGGGTTACACCAATACTCCTATCCCAACTCCAGCTTAGTGTATCTCCGGTAGTCCCTAGTGATACTGAACTATCTCCGGGGGGTACGTCTATGTCCTTTCCCGATTGGAACTCCGTTAGATCCCCCTCCTCGACATCTGGGTCTGGTCTTATCCAGGTACTACCACCATCAGTGCTCACATCTAATGTAGCCTTAATGTAGAAGGTAGCGGGACTGTGCCAGTGTACACCAAACCTAATAGTAGCCTCCCTAGAAGCACCCTTAATATGGTAGATAACGGCTAGCTTCGGAGTTATGGAGAAGCCAGTGTAGTTATCATCCTTAATATCAAAGATCAAGGAGGTAGAACCACTAGTATAGAAGAGCTTTTCAACATACCTAGACTTTCCATAACTTAACCTTTCATTTTTTACCAATATGCCTATATCTCCACTATATACCTCTCCGATACCTAGAATAGTGCTTGTTTTTACTCTCAATACTGGAATTGAAATTATTAATATTGAAATTATGAAGCAGATGAGTGCCAAGTATTTTAATCTCATAACACCACCTCATTCCAACTCCAAGATTATCAGAGTAACCTTAACCCAAGCATCCATAGGTATCATAGAATCTTGACACTGTACGTAGATCATGTTATAGCCCATGGGGATATCGGATCCTCCCCAACCCGATGGATATACGGGTCTTGTATATCTAGGATCAAGTGTACCATTAAACTTTATCTTATACTTAATCTTAGGTCTCCATGTTTTATTGTACTCCTCCCATATGAACATCCACTCTTCTCTCCACAGCTCTATCAAAGCCTCAAAACCACCTATAGCGCACACTCGGACTCCATGATAATCTGGACGGTTCTCTTCATCAGCACCCACAAATCCTCCTAAGAAGAGCTCTATGGGACTTCTCTTCCCCTCCTCTTTTAATGGCACGACTTCTACTACAACCTTGACCTTTATCCTATACCATTCCTTCTCAAGGGGTATGAATGCGTCTACTACAAAGTCTCCTCCGTCTATGATGTATGTAGTCTTATTGACCTTCAGAATCTTAGTACCCCTGTAAAGTGATACTGGTCTATCAGTTACATAGCCTCTAATTCCCTCTGGAAGCTTCCTCTTCTCGAATGTGAGCCTTATGGTGGAGTCCTCTTCTAATACTACAACTATACAGTCCTTGTGTAGTTCTAGGATCTCGCCCTTACCGATTATCTGAGCCTTTCTGAAGAGCCAGAACCAGTTAGAGGGTTTAAAGTATACTTTAAACGTTTTTGAACTCTCTACCCTATAGGTGTTTTCCTCAAGCCTATCCCTATACCCTTCAATCTGAGCTGTTCCATTACCGATGATCTCTATTCTTAAGATCACATAGGCTACTCTATAGAGTTCAACTACTAGCCTCCTATACCCAGTTGCATTTAGTGTCAGTGTCTTCTCTACTACCGCTTGAGATCTATTGAACTCGAACAATACTGTATTATCTAGCACTATTCTCTGGATAAACCATTCTTCTCTTAGATCGGCGTGTCCCCTTATATTGACGTTAATAGTGCCCTCGGGAACTCTGTAGATTCCATTTACTAGTTCAGCTCTTTCGATCTCTAGGGTAGCATTACCCTTTACTGTGATATTCAGATATGCCCATCTGTGGAACTTCACCTCTAGTACTCTATCACTCCACATCTCTATGCTCAACCTATCTACAGCACCCAGATCCTCACCATCAAGTCTCACAGACTCGATGAACCAGCCCTCAGCAGGTCTTATGATTGCGCTTATACTCTCTCCTCTAAAGGCAGTAGTTCTATTCACATAAACAGTGCCCTCACCCTCTATTAGTACTCTCAGTTCATACTCTGGTATCTTAGTCAGCTCGACTTCTACTGTAGTATTACTGGTTATTGGTATAGATAACTCCACTTTAGTAGTATTGAGGGGATATGTAATCTTCTCTCCATTCACCTCTACCCATTTTATCTCCCATCCCCTATCCGCTCTGATCACTAGGCCGACCCTACTACCATTAGTGACCTTAAAGAGACCTGAGGCCAATCTCTCTCCCGAGCCTTTAGGGATATTTACCTCGATTGTTCCCATGCCCTTTTTCATCACTTTGAGGTAGTGGTACACTACATTACCCTGCGTATGCCTAAGAGCATAGTAGAGAAGGATGAGGGTGAGTCCTGATATTATAATAGCTATTATCAGTGCTCTTTTCAGATTCTTCACAGCTCTTCCAATCCCTAGTATATCTAAACTATAGTTGTTTTAATAATTATCTTTTTAATTGATCTTCGTCCTTTAGAACAGGAGATATCTATAAACTGATCGAAGTATATCTCCATCTAGTTTTGAGAAATAGCTTATTGTTTTCTGTATCTTTTGCTTCATGAGTGTATCAGGGTTTAGATTCAGTCCCTCCTATGGTTAAGTAGCGATCCCTATGGACATCGAGAGGATGAGGTCAAATGCACTTCATGTTCCTAAGGCTAGTTATGAAAAGTGAGCAGTCGGTGTAGGGAGCATGGGGGAAGACCAAGAGTAATGAAACCTATAGTATGATACGAAAATACACTATAACGTAAGTGAGGAGACCTTGTCCTGATAAGACCTTTAAACCGAAGACACGTAATTTACGTATGACAAATATCACACTCAGCATCCCCGAGGAACTCTACAAGTTGATGAAGAAGTATAAAGAGATCAACTGGTCAGAAGTTGCCCGCAGAGCTATACTAGAAAAACTACTAACTATAAAAGCTGGAGAAGAAGGAGTTACCAGAGGAGAGCTCGTTATGCTACTAGAAGTTGCGGGTAGGAGGATACCTACCAAGAGTTATGATTACAGGGGAGAACTCGAATTCTTGGAAAAAATTAAGGAAAGGGAGAAAAAGAGGATTAAGTATCTTAAGGAGCTAGAGGAGTCTTAATACTAGAACCGTAGCCCGAATAGGAGTGGATACTCTAAATGCAACAACACGAGAGTACGTGCATACCCATTAGAGAACACTTTCAGTATAGTCTTCATCTGGGTTAATACACAGAAAACAGCAGTACTCATGGCGCTGAGCATGGAACTCAGTAAACCAGTGCTAAGACTTCTACTCACACTCTATCTCAATGGTAGGATGGAAGAGAATAGAGCTCTCAGACTATCCGGTATTAGGAGTAGAGGGCTTATAGATAGACTTGTAGCCTCTGGACTCCTCACAGTAGAATACCATAATGGCGTCAGAAAACTCAGGTTAAACGATTCACTCTTCAGAAGGATGTCGGGTGCACTAAAGGTGATACTAGCTAAGTCCGATAGAACCCTCATCACGAGAAGAAGTGAGGTTATAGTACCGACCGATGATCTCGTCCATACGATCTACCTAGGACTAGTAGCCAGTAGGACTATGAGAACAGCTCATAGCTCTTAAGTCTCTCATCTACAGCACTTAAGAGTACTTCAATGGGTATCAGTGGAACAATATGCCCTCTAAATACCCTCACTATTCCTCTATCGCTTAGTGACCTCAGTGCTCCACTTTCTCCTATTTCAGAGAGATCTACTGATTTTTCCCCAGGGGGTACTGCTTCCAATAGATCCTTAAGTAGGTTTAACTCCTCGAGGTCTAGATCGAACATCATTTCGTTGAGATCTATCAGGGTGTCCATGTACGCTCTCCTGACCTCCTCGATTCCTATGTGCTCCTTACCCTCTACTATCGAGTACTTACCAGCTCTCCACAGGATCTCTAAGGCCAATCTACAGTCCCCTCTCCCTCCAACGTCATAGCCCACCATTAGGGCTATCAGTTCTATGATGTCATCATCTACAGCCCTGGGATCTACAGCCTCCTCTTCGAAGACCCTAGCCATTAGAATGTCTTCTATCTCCTCCACTGTATAGGGTGTGAAGGATACTAGCTGGTATCCTCTTAGTGCTCTAGGTAGTAGGTACTTACTGTGGTATACACAGTAGACTGTAGTGTACTCGCTCAACCTAGTAACCATCTCGACTACTTTTTCATGATCTCTTAGGTAGTCCACATCATCTAAGGCTACTATGATCTCCCCTTCTCTAGAACTCAAGTATCCCGCTAGGAAC
>Ga0190315_1000338_pt1 | contig 25775 bp, 22 predicted proteins | sample 48701101_MG_FD_161673 | JGI IMG/M metagenome (GOLD analysis project Ga0190315, IMG submission 161673) | Hydrothermal vent sediment bacterial communities from Southern Trench, Guaymas Basin, Mexico - 4870-11-0-1_MG | ecosystem: Environmental > Aquatic > Marine > Hydrothermal vents > Sediment ...
TGAATGACTACAAACGTGAATTCTTGTTGCATTTGGTGGGGACGGGTGCGATAAGGTTTGGGTCGTTTAGATTGAAGAGTGAACGTTTATCACCTTATTTCATCAATATCGCAGATGCGATGCGAACGGGTAGTGACACAGTGAAAGTCGTGAATGCTTACGTTGCACGCATAAAGGAACTCGAGTTACTCCATAATCGCAAGATAGAAGGTAAGGTGTATGTGGATTGATAGGATGAGCCACGATTTCGAAAAGTATTTCAGGCAGTATGGTTGCTGAGCTTGAACCTGAAATAAAGAATAAGTTTGACCAAAGGAAGTATGCTGCAAAACAGACTAATAGTTGAAGTTGAAGGGGAGCTAATCATCAAATCAGAAACGGAAATAGGAGCTTTAAAGATAACAAAAGAAGGAATAATAAAAAATATAAAAAAGTTTTATCTATCATAGCAACACTTGCTTAACCGCAATCACAGGATCCGCAGGTGGAGATCCCAGAGCCTTTCTTACTACTTCTTTAACTATCTCTGGACTTGGAGCTTCCCAATCACAGATACCCATTCCGTTCTCGTCAACGTAGGTTCCATTGAAGTGGACATCCGGGTAGTCTTTAAGGACATCGAGGAACTTATTTCTAATATCAATCAGCTCCTCCCTGCTCAGTTTTGGGAGTCTTCCTTGATTGGTGTAATGGAACACTAATACTTTTACCATCTCTCTTCTTTCTCCTCCTTTTGTACACCTCTATAACAGCTACAACCCCAGTTCCTTCAACTTCTCCTCCGTTGGATGCCCCTCTTCGTTATAGCCCCGCTTCTTGTAATAAACAGGAAGCATCTCTTCTAAGGGGTGCACTTTACCTTTTGCTGGACCTTCAGGCAGTGGCTCCGTTAGCAGTCTATTGGGTAATGTGTCATCTTTCCTTCCAAATCCTTCTCGCTTGTTGAACATCCTTTCCAGTGCAAATATCCGCTCACCGGTCTTTAAAAGCTCTTCCGCTCCATAACCTTCCCAACCTGTCACACTGGCAATCAGATTTGCGTACTCCTCTGCACCTATGGCAAAGGTCAGGAACAGGCAATTGACTGCAGAATCAACTGCAGCAGTGAAGTTCTGGAATAATATGGTCAGGTCCACCTTATCTTCACTCACATCAAACGGATCAACCCTCAGTGGTGACCCCACTATCTCTGCCGCAATCGTATATCCGCTAACGTGACAGCCTCCACGGTTCGCAGTAGCGAAATTCAACCCTATGCCCCTCGCCCCTCTCGGGTCGTATGCGGGGAGCTCAAGCCCTTTCACCTGCATCGTATAGTATTCTGAGCCTTTACCTATCTTCTCGGCTGCTTTCCTTGTACCATCAGCAAGGACATCCCCAAATCCTTCTCGCCTCGCAATAAGCTCTATCATCCGCAGCATCGCATCTGGATCACCGAATTTTAGTTCGAAGCCAACATCATCCTCCGTTAAAATCCCCCTATCATATAGTTCCATTGCAAATCCTATAGTATTACCCACAGAAATCGTGTCCAGTCCATATTCGTTACATGTATAGTTCGCTTTCGCAATCGCACCCAAATCGCTAACACCGCACTGACCACCGAATGCCCAACTTGTCTCATATTCAAGACTCTCACCTTCTATTCCCTTATACTTCCCTTCCTCTATCTTTACCCATCTTCCACATTCTATCGGACATTCGTGACACGCTGTTCTCTTCACAAAAATCGTCTCCTTCATTTTCTCTCCCGAGATCTTTTCCGCATCCGTAAACACAGCAGTCTGGAAGTTCTTCGTGGGATAAATCCCTGCAGCATTGACAATGTTGGTAAGCACAGCGGTTCCATATGAATTTAGCCCGCCTTCCTCTTTTGTAACATCGTTCTCAGAGATTATCTTCATCGCCTTGTCCGCCGCTCTTCGCAATGCAATAGAGTTAGCGACTTCGATCTCCTTCGTGCCTTTTACTGCGATTGCTTTCAGGTTCTTGCTTCCCATAACTGCTCCTAAACCCGTTCTCCCCGCGGCTCTATACTTCTCATTCATTATTGCCGCCATGTATGACTTTTTCTCGCCTCCAATACCTATCTGAAGCACCTTCGCTTTTTCATCCGTTTCTTCTCTTATCCTATCATCCACCTCACTCACAAGCTTGCCCCAGTGTTTACTCGCATCTCTGAACTCGACATTCCCATCGTTTAGCCACAAATAAGTCGGGGCACTCGCTTTTCCTTTTATCACTATCGCATCGTATCCTGCCTTGCGAAACTCAACAGCCCAAGTCCCGCCAGAACTCGCAAACGTAATGCCACCAGTCGCAGGACTCTTTGAAACCACCACATGCCTCCCACTACTCGGTGTTTTCGTACCGGTCAAAGGTCCAGTCGCAATCACAACGATGTTTTCTGCGGAAAAAGGGTCCGTCCCGGCAGGCAGCTCATCATATAAAATCTTCGCACCAAATCCTCTCCCACCTAAAAATTTCCTCCTCGTGTTCTCTTCTATCTCCTCTTCCTCAAAACTCTCTGAAGTCAGGTCTATTCTTAATACCTTTCCCGGCATTTTTATCATCTTCATATAGTATATAAAATATAATATTTCTTTGGTATAGAATGGTGACATTTTTAAGGAGGCTAAAAGGATTTATGGACAGATTAATCAGTGAAAGAAAACTTGAACAAAAGGACCAAAACCCTTTCAAATTTTGGTTTACTTTCTGTGTATATGAAGTTATATATTAAATCTTCCGCATATATTGATTGCTTTCCTATTCCTATGCTTTCACCTCATCTACCTCATCTTATACAGCAACTCATTTATAGCGGTGCCGTGATATCCGAGCTCGCCACCCTGCTTCACACTCCTTTTGATACCACGATGCCCTTTTCTTGGCGGATGCAATCTCAAAACAGGCTTGATTTTGTATTTTGTCAGATCCTGCATCTTCACTTCCCCTGTGCACAGAGCGTGTGCCAGCGCCTTGAACGATTCAAACGGCGTATTATCACGTAAATATTCCTCTGTCAATCTCTTACCTCCTTCCAGTCTACCACGGCGTTTCAATAATAACTCCAGCATATCCTCTGAAATCTCTCCCCAGGCAACGTAATCCTTCACTCGCTTCAGCATCCCCCGGTAGTAGTCGTTCTCGTCCACTATTGCGCAATGATTGACCCTGTGTAACCTCAATAGCTGCAACGTGTACTTTATCTCCGGTTTTATTCCTACACTCCCTCTCAATTTCACTATCGCATACATTGTCTATCTATCATCTCTTTATCGAAGAAGTCTTCACAAGTGCATTGAAGGTTGCCATAGCGAAATTAAAAGTTGTTCTGGTACTTCCCTTTGCCTTTGTCCATATATCCTTTATACCTGCGAACTCCAGTACCTTCTTCGGTGTGTCACCTGCTGCGAGTCCCAATCCCCGTGGTGCTGGCTTCAGTGTTATCTCCACACCTCCTGACTTACCACTCACTGCGAACGGTAGCGAATGCTTCTCTTCGCAGTTACACTCCCATGACCCACAACCGCGCTCTATATGCCGTAAATTCAATTCCGCAGCCCTTATCGCCTTCGTTATGCTATTACGCACCAGAGCATCTTTACCAAGTCCTATACCTATATAACCATCTTTATTACCCACAATTACGCACACCCTAAACTTTATCCTCCGTCCCGAATCGGTCATCCGCTGCACCATGTTTATATCCAGAACCTCCTCACTGAGGTCAGGCATCAATGTCTCTATTATTTGATACTCCTTTATTGGGTATCGAGACTTCAATGCTTCCTCTATCGTTTTTATCTCACCAGTCTGTACTAGTTTGCCCAATTTTGTAACTGGCTTCCATTCCTCTTCCTCTTCACGCCTTATTCCCGCCATTCGTTAATATCCTCTCCTTCACTATCTTAAAAATATCAGGGATAGAAGTATCACCGGTATAGGATGCAATATGCTCACCTCTAATACGTTCTTCCGGAGGGAAGACGACAGGATCATGTGGGACCTCCATACCGGAATCAATAACGCCCTTTAATGCAGCAAATATCCGTGAGCCATGTACTGATGTATGGAGTCCGATATCGAGTATAGCCTCTTTGAACCCCGCCTCTATCGCTTTCTTACCGAATAATAACCCGGTAAGGTAGGCTGCAGGTAAATTCTTACCCCCTCCCTCGTATCCATATCTCCTCAGTTCCTTTGACGTCGTGTCAACAAATGTCCTGTCTCCCTGCTTATCTGTCGTTATCAACTGTATCCTGAGGTAACTATTGCTCCGCCTCACGACCACTCTTGGCTTATGACTCATGAGGAGCTTTAATCGCTTCCGATAATCTGTTTTCCCTTCCCTTCGACGTCGGAAAGGGACTCTATACAATGGTCCTCCAATTGCTTTCTTTTGTAACATCTTAATCTTAACCTGATTCTTCTTTCCTTATCATTGCTTCCAACCGCGCGACGCTTTTAATCTCACCACCCTTTGCCTTGTTGTATAACCTGTGATACATACTCTTATCAATTACCCCCTCTGCTCTTAGTTCCTTTAACCGGCGTCGTAAAGCTCTTATTCTGATTATCCACTGCCGCTTCTTACTCCTGCGTGCACCTTGCGTTCCTTTCCGAGACCCATGCCCCTTCCTACGCCCTAGTGACTTCTTCAATGCTCTTACTCTTGCGCGTCCTCTACTCACACCTCTCTTCGGCTTCTTCCTTATCACGCCCTCTTCTATCAAATCTCTGATATCCGCTCTCGTTATCGCTTCTTCGACATCACTGATTGATTCAGGGTCTATCCATACTCTCCCTTCTCCCACCTTCAATACCTTAGCTGCTATCCGCCGCTGCTTCGCCAAGTTTGTCATTGCTCTTTTTTTTATCTTATTCTCTTGGCACTAATAAAGTATCTAAACCATTTCTTACTATACCTATTTTAAAGTTATCATTATCTTTATCACTATCTTTTATCTCCGCCTCCACTGCTGCACTGAGTGACTCATATGGCTGTATCCCCCATCTGACCAGCATATCATGGTCAAGCGCAGATACAATAGAGAGCTGAATTCGTTTCATCACCTTCTGTATGTAGAACGCTTTATGGCCACCGAGCACGAAATTCGTCCTGATTGCTTCTTCTGTTGCTTCATAACTCGTATATTCGTTCATCCACTCTTCGAAATAAGCATCCCCTATTCCTTCACGGCATTCTGCAACCAGTATCAACTTGCCGCCAGGAACAACCGCCTGATAGCAGTTCTGAATTGCCTTCGTAGCCTGATACAGATTCCTGTCCTTCGGAAAGCCACCCGCACTTACTACCAGAACATCGAATAAACCTGTTTCATACAAGAAGAGTTCTTTTGCCACTGCGGCACCCCTATCAAACACAGCCCTCAGGTCACCTGCATATGCCGCTACCACATCTCCCGAGGCATCAGCAACGATATTAAGTACGAAATCAGGAGGTGCGAAAGAAGCTGCCTCGCTCATATCCAGATGCACAGGATTATCAGCTATATTTGCCGTCCTTGCTCTTTCATCTATTAAAAGTGCATGGTTCTTCCTTATCGTCTCGCGTGACGCTATGCCCGGCAGGATACTCTTTCGCCCACCTCCAAATCCCGCATAGTAATGCAAGGTTATATCCCCAGTTAGAATTCGTATATCTGCATCCATATATGCCCTATTCAGTCTCACAGGAGTCCCTCTGGCTGTAGTTCCCACGTATACCAGATCGGGGGCATCGCAATCGTGGATCACAATCTTGAACTGCTTGCGCTTGTAATACTTCCCAAGTATTCTTCGCAGATCTCCAGTGGAAGGCGGGGGGTGCGTGCCACAAGCCACAAGCAGTGAGACATTCTTATCCTTATGCTGCCCTATCTCCCCTGTCAGAGCATCGAGCATCATCTCTGTCGGTGCATTCCTTGTATGATCATCCACAACAATCACGATATTGTCGCCTTTTGCTGCTAATATCTCACCGAGTTGTTTCGTGCCAATAGGGTTCTTGATGGCACTCTGTAGTACTTCGCTGGTATCTTTACTCTCTCTCTTATACCCTTTATTCCACTTAGTAGTACTCCTCTCTAATAGCTCTGCTCCTTTTATATCCACATCTATCAGTCCGGTGCCATAAGGAATTTTTGTCATGTCGTTTTTTCACTCAAATGCCGCTTTTATGCACTCCCTCGTGCTGCATAGCGTCGAACATGCACCATTACAGATGAGGGGCACATATCGCTTCATCTTACCGGAGTTCGTCAATACTGACTTATAGTGCCCAAAAGCAGGTGAGACCACGTAGCACGTGTCGCAAAAGACCTTAACGCCGTAACTCTCTATCTCTTTTATCAATCCATGTAGCTGGTTCTTTATCCTTCTCGCTGTGAATATGAAGACCTCTTTACTCACTTTTTCAGTTTCCCTCCTCCTTCCTCTTTCTGTCTTCAAATACCGGTATATTTGCCTTATCTCACTATAAGAGCAATGCGGACATCCTATCGCTATCACCTCCGGCTCATCTCTATTACCTTCACTGCCACATTCTTCATAAACGTCATCCAAATCTCTCCTCTCTAACTCTATCTCCTCCAGGTCTGTCTCACTCAGCTCTGCCGTTACCCTTTTCACATGGTACATCCCGACAGCCCCGGTAGCCCCTATTGCCGCAGATAGATGCTTCAGTTCGTCGCCATTCGGGTGCTGATTCGCAGCAAGTTCTATCACAGGTATTCTATCTCCTGCAAGCTGCCCTACGAGATATCCAAGTGCACTGTAATCCGCATCTGTGAGTGTGCAATTCACTCTCACTTTCAGCTTCGGCATTCTATTCTCAATCAAATGGAGTCCATAAAGGGGTGTTTTACCTATTAGCGCAGATGCGAGAGCAGATGGGGCACCTTCCATATTCGTCATCGCACCAAGGACTGAGTTCGCATATAACACCGCAGATGATTCCGCCCATGCGAGATGGCTACCCTCTACGGGGGTACATCCTTCCAGTAGGTAAGGCACACAGGTACATTCTGGTAAGATGCCAAGGTTGGAGTATGCTGCAAGTATCCGCTTCTGTCTATCTGCAAATTCGTCTGAGATGTTCATCTCAGCCCATCTATCCCGATCCATACCCATAGGGTTTAGTGTGCTCTTCACCTCCACTCTACCCTCAAGATTCTCTATAAACTGAAAAGCGTCACCTATGGTCTTGTATGATACACCAGAGACGTGTGCACTTTCTATTGGTATCAATCTGGACGCATCATTAAGGTCTCCAATGGCAACAAGTATCTCCATTGCCTTCTTCTTCGTCCAGCCTGCTTCTCCTTCGTATATCCGCTCTTCTTCACGGGTGAGGTACATTTTCTTATATCATATCCGGTATCAACATTAGCTTGACTTTGTCATTTTACATTTTAGAATAAAGCTACTTAATTTTTTTAATATCTTTTCCTAACATTATTTCAAATTAGCCGAAAACAATCTGAGATACTGGACAGCCCGGATAGCAATTTCCACAATGTTAACATTCACAAAAGATCATCATATCTCTCTCTCCAATCTATCAAAAGTGAAGCTATAACGATGCTGAAGGTCGTGATACTCGCAATGTGCTTTGAAGGTGATATAACCTTCATATAAACGAATTAAAGTCTAAATCATCGTTGAGAGAGTATACAGGCTTCTAAGCAGGTTTTACAGTCGATCAGCCATAGAAAACCCTCTTTAAAGCCGTTGGCTTTTAGATTTACTCTGTCCTCTGTGACAAAAATTGCTTTTATTGGTGTCGTTTTGATTGGCATTGCCATTTCTTTGGGTTTCAGGGATAAAGGAAACCTACAAAGGCTTGTTGAATGGTGCCATTTTGGAGGGGTTATATTATTCTGATTTTAGATTGATTGGTGTGATTAAAGGGACCATTTCTTGTGAATAAGACATAAGGGCTATACAAAAAAGAGAAGGGGGAAGGCGGGAAGTAAGGGAGAAGGCACTGTTACATTTACATTTACCTTTACTCCCTCGCTTCCACGATTTTTAACTTTTTAGCAATTTCACCATATCTTCTTTCTTCTCCTTGCGGCATACACTACAACACCTGCTATAGCTATAGCAGCTATGACACAGAGTCCAGGAATTGACGGTGTTTGTGTTTTCTCTGTTGGTTTTTGTGCCGGTGCCTCGGTAGCTCCGGGTGCTGGCATGATGCCCAGTTCGACCAGCGGATTTGCGCCCACTGCCATCCACCTGGCATTCATCTCTTTAACCGAGCCTTGATTTCCTAAATCTTTTTCCATAAGCACGGAGATATATTCCTCAGGCTTATGCTCCATGAGCACTACATCCGCTCTGAGCCGGGTCCACCACCATTTGTAGCTGCTAAAATCTTTTAAATCCTTCATGGCGAATCCACAGTCAGAACAGACTTTGTCCCAGTCATAACCCAGGACTATTGCTTTTGCCTCTCCTGTCTTGCCTATTTTTACGTATATCCCCGCTATGTTCCTGTACTCAAGAGGGAGTTTTTCTTTGACACTGTCCGAGATATACATTACAGCCATACATTTCTTCCCCACGGTGGAGTCAAATATCTGCTGTAAGGCATCGTCCTTGCACCATGGAGGAACAGCCCAAACAACCCATTTCTCGCCTTTCTCCAGCGGATAGTGTTCTTTCAGGTACTGTGCTATAAAGTAACCACTCGTGAGCCCGGGACAAATATGATTATGTAGTTCCGCACTCCTTAAGAATTCATTGCTTATCCCCTTGCTCCAGACAGCGCTTATGGTGAGAATGCTGAACTCATTTCCACCAAACGTTTTCTCATCAAAATTGTGATGCCATGCCTTTGCCCCTTCCTCGGTGATGAGTTTGTCTGGATCTATATTCTCTCTGGAAATCTTCGAGAATAAAGCATCTGCACCGACCTCCATAAACTCTGAAAGATTAAGATTAACTGTCCCTGCAGCTTCTCTGTCTAACCACGGCTTAAGGTAGCTATTGTTTACCTCAAGGTAGACGCAATCGCCTGTATCTTTGTCAAAGAAAGCAAACCAAAGCGGGTTATTATACGCGTGATGTACATTCACCAAATTCCCCTTACCTCGTGAGACACCTGCGGTCGTCATCACCCCGTTAAGGGCTCTTTCCGAGCTATACTTGCCAATGTTAGCTATATATCCAGCGTCAGTAAGTGCCAGAACGTTAGGGTCGCCTTTACTAAATCCTAACTCCTCCATCGCCTTTTTCGCAGCTTTATACCCCACTAAATCCATCACTGACAGATCATTCTCTCCAACAAAGTCAACTAACGGATTTAATTCCGGATAATCACTGACGATACTCTCTTGTGCCGAACCCGGTACAATGAATACACCGCCTATGAATATCGCTAAAACCACCACCGCCAATTTTCCAGCCATCATTTTTTCTATTTTTTCACCTCCTGTATCTTAACACTATACTCTACAACGTAAATATTTATTCCTATTTAAATAGCTTTAGTATTATTATGTCATGGATTCAACTCGATTCTTCGTTATTCCAATCATTTATCCGGAGAAGAAGGGGAAGAACACAAATATAAATAGTATTTTTGCCAATCACGTTCCTCCACTCGATGTATGGGCGGGAAACGTTTATTTGCTTGACGTTTGGGGGAAAATCAGACGCGAATTCCTTAGAGGATAGTCAAAATGAGCGGAGACTACCACGCTAACGACGCTGTGGAGCTCTGTCCGTGCTCTTGCAAGCCCGGAAGGGGCTTAACCATGTCCCGATGAATGAAAAGCCAAGAGAGAGCCTTACACTACCAGACCCAAATTTATCTAAAGAACATAAGTAGTATTTAATAGAAGGGTGTGAGAATGATCGACAAGGACAAGGATAAGGATAAAGGTAAAGTTAAGGGTAAGGAGATATGGATAAAAGCAGATGAGGGAACCTGGGAGGATAAGAAATCACGAATCACCGCCAGTTTAGAGTCGGGTATTGACGGTGTGCTGGTAGAAGAGAGTGATGTGAGCAAGGTAAAGGAGTTAGGCCGTATCAAGGTGGCTGCTATTGTACCAGATGAGATCCCTTTTGAGGTTGGAAAAGAAGCGGATATAATCGTCTACGGCAAGAGGAGCGAAGGAGATGGTACAAAACCCATTCCAGATGAGATAAACAAATCGGGTGTCTATAATGCTTTAAAGAGGACTTATGGTACACAAATGAATGCCGCATATGTGGAGATAAAGGGTAAGAAATATGAACGATTTGCAGTGGATGTCTCTGATTATTGCAATTATGTTATCGTAATAGGTAAGGACTGGAAGATAATACCATTGGAGAATATAATAGCGGAATTACAGAAGAAGGTGGTGAAGGTGATAGCGGGTGTACAGAATGCGGAAGAGGCACGGACAGCGCTTGAAACTTTAGAATATGGTGCCGATGGCGTTCTACTCGATACCAGTGATCCGTCCGTGATAAAGAGGGTGGTGGAGATAAGAGATGCGAGTGAGATGAGCAAGATTCCGCTTTCTTATGCGCATGTGACAAACGTGAAGGAGCTCGAGATGGGAGATCGGGTCTGTGTGGATACCTGCTCGCTGATGACGCCTGGTGAGGGAATGCTTATCGGTTCTCAGTCGTTTGCAATGTTCCTGGTGCATTCCGAGTCTGAAGAGAGTCCTTATGTGGCTGCGAGACCTTTCAGAGTGAATGCTGGTGCTGTACATGCCTATATACTGGTAGGTGAGAAGACGAGGTACCTCTCGGAATTGCGCTCAGGCGATGAGGTCCTTATTGTGAATAAGGAAGGAATAGCGAGGAAAGCGGTGGTTGGGCGAGTGAAGATAGAGAAGCGACCATTGATGCTCGTGGAGGCTGAGGTTGATATTCCAATTCCAGATAGCAAGGGTAAGAGTAAGAGGCGATGCAGTATTATACTACAAAATGCAGAGACGATAAAGTTAGTGGGCAAAGACAGACCGATTTCGGTCGTAGAACTGAAGGAGGGTGACGAGGTCCTTGTCCATCTCACAGAGTCTGCGCGGCATTTCGGCACCGCGGTAGAGGAAACGGTGATAGAGAAGTAAGTTTATGTCTGTGTCGGTAGCGGAAGCAAAAGCAAAAGCAAAAGTCCTGAATGAGATATGCAACGAGGTTGTAGAGCAGATAAGGCCGGGTGCTAAAGAGCAGGCGGAAGTAAAAGCCCTAACCGAGTTGATAATAACGAATTTGAATAGTAAAGCGGTGGAGATGGGTATAGACGCCCATGCTATCTCTGTTGGCTCCACTGCCAGGAACACATGGGTGAGTGGTGAAGCTGATATAGATATATTCATCATGTTCCCTGTGGAGACATCAGACCAGGATTTAAAGGAGAAAGGACTTGCGTTAGCAAAGAGTGTATCTGATAGGTATGAGGAGAGATACGCCTCGCATCCATACATCCATGCTTACTTCCATTTCGCTGATAGGGAGTACGAAGTGGACCTTGTACCCTGCTTCGCTGTGAAAGACCCCTCCAGATTGAAGTCCGCAGTGGATCGAACACCGTTCCATAACGAATATGTAATACAGAGATTGTCAGGGTCAGGACTCGAGGATGAGGTGCGATTATTGAAGCAGTTTCTGCGTTGTTTAGGTATCTATGGATCCGAACAGAGACGAAAAGGCTTCTCCGGCTATCTCTGTGAATTGCTCATACTGAAATACCAATCATTCATCTCATTCCTGAAACATGCCGCAGAATGGCGTTATGGTGAGAGAATAGATATTGAGGGACATGGGAAGTATAGAGGTGATGAGCCACTGATTGTTATAGACCCCGTGGACCCCAAGCGAAATGTTGCTGCTGCTGTGTCTTTATATTCCTTTTCCAGATTGATAGATGCCGCACGCGAGTTCCTTGCGAGACCCTCACACGATTTCTTCCGGTTGAAAGAACCGAAGCCGCTGAGCGAATCGGAATTTCGGCGAATAGCAAAAGAACGTGGTACTGCTTTCGTAGTAGTTCGGTTCAAAGCTCCAGAGGTGGTGGAGGACATTCTATTCTCGCAGTTAAGGAAAGCAGAAATATCTGTCAGGAGACTGATAGAACGAAATGATTTCGTGGTGTACCGAAGTGGCGTGACGGTTGATGCTGATACTGATACTGATGAAGCGATAATGGTCTTTGAACTGCTTGTCTGGCAACTTCCCGCTATTAAAAAACATATTGGTCCTCCTGTTACTGCCAGACGACACGCAGAGAAGTTCAAGAATAAGCATTCGCCACCTTTTCTCATTGAAGATGGGAGATATGTAGTGGAAGTAAAGCGGAGATATACCGATGTAGTGAGCTTACTGAAGAACGAGTTAAAATCTTGCAGTCTGGGCAAGCATGTATCGAAGGCGATTGAGGAGGGCTATGAAGTATCGTGGATAGAGGAGACACGATTCTCCACCGGCATTGGCTTATTCTTCCGCGATTACTTCGGCTATTCATGATATAACGGAACATGTCCTGATGATTCTAATGGAAATTTCGTAGTTTATTCTATCCCGAAATATTCATTTATTGACTTTACTTCAAGTCTGCATCCGCTCTTCTTCATACCTAATATGGCAGATGCAGCCGCCTTCGCCGCCTCCTTCGTTGTTATGTATGGCACATTGAGATCAATACAAGCCCGTCTTATCTGGTATCCATCCCTGTACGACTGTCTGTCAGTAGTTGTGTTTATTACCAGCTTTATCTCTCCTGTGCGCATCAGCTCTATCACATTTGGCGAACCCTCATGCAACTTCTTCAGCTCCTTTACATCGAGCCCTCGTCGCCTCAGATAGGTAGAGGTGCCTTCAGTAGCAACGATTGCCAGTTCCGCCTCTCTCAATTTCCGCACCACTTCCACTATCTCATCCTTGTCTTCGTCACGGACGGAGATGAATACCATAGCGTTAGAATCCAGAGGCAATGGGTTCCCTGCTGCAAGTTCTGCCTTGAAGAACGCTTTATCAAACCCATTATTTATCCCCATCACTTCGCCTGTGCTCTTCATCTCTGGTCGTAAAATGGTATCCACACCTCTCAGTTTCATGAACGGTAATACCACCTCTTTCACTGCTACATGCTTGTGCTCCGGTTCTCGCTCTTTGATGCCCTGATCACGTAGCCGATGCCCCAGCATCACCTTGGCGGCGAGTTTCGCAAGTGGTATCCCCGTCGCCTTCGCAACATACGGGATCGTACGGCTCGCACGTGGATTCACCTCCAGCACATAAACCATACCGTCCTTGGCTGCCATCTGGATGTTAATCAACCCATTTATCCGTAAATTGAGCGCTATCCGCCGCATGTAATCCCGAACCAGCTCTATAACCTCCTTTGATAACGACTGTGGTGGTATAACACACGCAGAATCGCCGGAATGGATGCCCGCTTCCTCTATGTGCTCCATTATCGCTCCTATCAGTACCTCCTCGCCATCACATACTGCATCTACATCTATCTCAGTGGCTTTCTCCAGGAATTTGTCTATCAGCACTGGCTTCTCCTTCGATACCCGAACCGCCTCTCTCATGTAGCGCTCCAGCTCCTCATCATCATGCACTATCTCCATTGCTCTGCCGCCAAGCACATAAGAGGGACGAACAAGCACCGGGAAACCAATCCGCGATGCCACACCCTTCGCTTCCTCCACTGAAGTCGCATAACCACTATCTGCCTGTGGGATACCCAGTCGAAGGAGGAACTTGCTGAATCGCTCTCTGTCCTCCGCCATATCTATATTTTCAGTCGCGGTACCAAGAATTTGCGTATTTATATTCAGCCGCTCAAGTTCCTCTTTCAACGGAACTGCAAGATTGACCGATGTTTGACCGCCAAACTGTACCATCACACCGTCATACTTCTCCTTCTCAATCACATTCATCACATCTTCAAGCGTGAGGGGCTCAAAAAAGAGCTTGTCTGAAGTGTCATAGTCTGTGGACACGGTCTCAGGGTTGTTATTTATTATGTGTGCTTCTATCCCCTCTTCCTTCAATGCCTTTACCGCATGCACAGTGCAATAATCAAACTCGATACCCTGTCCTATTCTGATAGGACCTGCACCGATAATCAATACCTTCTTTGAGGTTGAGGGTTTCAATTCACACTCAGTCTCATAAGTTGAGTAGAAATACGGCGTCTTTGCTTCAAACTCAGCCGCACATGTGTCCACCATCTTATACGTCGGGATGACCCCTTTTGATACTCTCAGGTCATGTATCGCTTCACGGGTTCGCCCTGTTAACTGCCCTATTCGCGCATCAGTGAACCCCATCCTCTTCGCTTCACGCAATAGCTCCACGGTGAGTTCTGCTTCTCCACTCTGTAACTTCAATTCCATCTGCACTATCTTCGCTATCTTATGTATGAAGAACGGGTCTATACCGCTCAGTTTCGCTATCTCTTCTATACTGATGCCCCTCCTCAATGCTTCATATATAACAAATATCCGCTCATCTGTTGCTGTTTCCAATACCCGCTTCAGCTCAGCCTCGCTCCAGTCTTCATAACCAGCACCGAAGTCTCTATCTATATCCAGGGAACGAATAGCCTTCTGTAGCGCCTCCTCAAATGTACGCCCTATCGCCATCACCTCGCCTGTGCTCTTCATCGAGGTCGTCAATCTCCTATCGGCATCCGGGAATTTATCAAATGGCCATCTCGGTATCTTCACCACCACGTAATCTATCGCGGGCTCGAAACTCGCTGGTGTCTCCTTTGTCACATCATTCCTTATCTCATCCAGATGGAGTCCAATAGCTATCTTCGCCGCCACTCTCGCTATTGGATACCCCGTTGCTTTTGACGCAAGTGCAGATGACCTCGATACACGAGGATTCACCTCTATCACCCTGTATGCACCATCCTTCAATGCAAACTGGATATTACACCCACCTTCCACTTTCAAAGCTCTTATTATCTTTATCGCCGCGGCACGCAACATCTGGTGCTCCTCGTCGCTTAACGTCTGTGAGGGCGTGACCACGATCGATTCGCCGGTATGAATCCCCATTGGGTCTATATTCTCCATGTTGCAGATTGTGATGCAGGTATCCTTTGCATCCCGGATCACCTCATACTCTATCTCCTTCCACCCGAGCACGCTCTCCTCTACCAGAACCTGATGTATCCGCGACATTTGCAATCCATAAGCGACTTGCGCTCTCAACTCCTCTATAGTTCGGGCTATACCTCCTCCGGTACCACCGAGTGTGTAGGACGGACGAATGATGAGCGGTAAACTCAACCTGGAAGCGGCTTCCTCCGCTTCTTCCACTGATCTTACCGTTACACCGCCAGGTATCGGCTCATTTATGCGCTCCATCGTCTGTTTGAACCTTTCACGCTCTTCTGCGTTATATATGGCTTCTAAAGGCGTACCAAGCACTTTCACATCATAATCAGACAAAACCCCTCGCTCGGCTAATTCCGTCGTAAGGTTCAGTGCAGTCTGCCCACCCAAACCGGCTAATATGCCATCCGGACGCTCTTTCTCTACTATCCTCGCTACTATATCTGCCACTAACGGCTCGATGTATATGACATCTGCCATCTCAAAATCGGTCATTATCGTTGCTGGATTGGAGTTTACAAGTACTACGTGTACCCCCTCTTCCCTTAACGCCCGGCACGCTTGTGACCCGGAGAAATCGAACTCTGCTGCCTGCCCTATCTGTATGGGACCCGAACCTATTACCAGCACCTTCCTGATGTCTCCCGCTTTTGGCACTTCCTTTCCCTGACCCTATAAAACTATACGTAGTTACGTGGATTTAAGGATATATTCCCTGAGACTGAGAAGTACCACACTGATAATCATGCAAAGAGCCAGTGTGGAGATGATTATATTGAGTTCGGGGATTTTGCCTTCCTTTGTAAGTATCAATCCTCCGATGACCGCAGTCAGGATAAAAGTAGTGCAAATAGCGAGGAAAAAACCTCTGAAGAGTGATTCCATGACCGCTTCTCCGTCTCTTGTTTTGTAGTACACAGTGCAGATGACAAAAGAAATAGCGAAGATCAACAATGTAAATGACGTCGGAACAGGATTCCCACGTTGCGTAAAGAATATCAAACCAAGAGCTATATAAATCATCAGAAATGCGAGTGCCACTGATAAAGCCAGTGTATTCAGGTATCTCCTATACTTTCCTATCATCAGCAACCTCCAGCATCGGCAATATTTATTATATAAGTATCAATCTATCTATGTAAGTAAAGAATAGGCTGAGAGAGATGAAATTGAGTAGCCCGATGGAGGTGTGGAAGTATCTACCGGGAACAAATTGCAGGGAATGTGGCGAGAAGACATGCTTAGCCTTTGCATCTCTTCTTCTGGAGCGAAAGAGGAATTTGAGTGAGTGTCCACCTCTGTCTGAGCCAAAATACGCGGCTAAGGGTAAGAAATTAGCAGAATTGCTGGCGCCCGAGGTGCGTGAAGTCCTGATAGGGGTGGGAGAGAACGCGATTAGAATAGGTGGCGAGGACGTCTTACATCGGCATGAACTCACATTCTTCAATCGAACAGCACTTGTCTATGATGTCTGGGACACGATGCCAGAGGAAGAATTGAGAGCGCGAGTGAGGGCAATAACAGACTGGAAGAAGTTCTATGTTGGGGAATTCCTGAGATTGGATGGAATTGCCATTCGATCAGTCTCATGTGATGCCAAACGTTATAGAGCGTGTGTAAGAAGTGTATCTGAGGAAACAGATTTACCCCTTGTGCTCTGTTCTTTCGAGCCCAAGATACTGGAAGAGGGTTTGAAGGAGGTCCCTGAGAGGAATCCATTACTGTATGCCGCGAATGAGGCTAACTGGAGTGAAATGCTGCGGATAGCAACACATTATAAGGTGCCTGTTACGTTATACTCACCTGATCTTGATATGCTGACCCGAATGGCATTGACTTTCTCCCGTGAGGGTATAGATAGCTTGGTGTTAGACCCGGGCACATATCCAGTGGGTAAGGGGCTTGAAAGTACTTTTGAACGTTTCGTAAAGCTGAGGCGTGCAAGTATAGAAGAAGGCAACAGAGGAGTTGCTTATCCATTGATCGCCGTGCCAATGACTGCATGGATGGTACATGAGGATGCACTGTATACATCTTATTGGGAAGCAATGATCGCCTGTCTTTTCATCATAAAATATGCTGATATAATGATCATGCACTCAATAGAACCGCACGCATTGATAACCGAGCGAACACTGGTTGCCAATATGTATACAGATCCAAGGCGTCCTGTGAGTGTGGAGCCAGGGCTGAGAGAGATAGGAAGTCCAGGTCCTGAATCGCCGCTCTTCGTTACTACCAATTTCGCATTGACTTATTATACTGTGGAGAGCGATATATCATCAAATAAGATAGACTCTTATCTGATGGTTGTGGATACAGACGGGATGGGTGTGGAATCCGCAGTTGCGGGTGGGCAGTTCACAGCGGATACGATAAAAGAGACATTAGAGGCGCATAATGTGGAGAGTAAAGTCAAGCACAAGACAATGGTATTGCCAGGACTTGCAGCACGATTATCAGGCGAGACAGAGGATATCACAGGTTGGACTGTGCTCGTGGGGCCAAGAGACAGTGGCAGGATTCCCGGCTGGATGGATAAGAATTGGCCCCCGGAAACTTTTTCTTAATGCTTTTTCTTTTTAGGAACGAAAAACTGTTCTATCTAACTTCCTTTTGAAAGAAAGTTTGATGGGGCAGCCCAGATTTGAACTGGGGTCCATGGCTCCCAAAGCCACGAGGATAACCTGGCTACCCTACTGCCCCCTTTAATAATTCACGATATAAATATATTAATTAGCCTTTGTTTTCATAAAGATCAATGCAAGAATAGTTCGCTCTTCCGTCAAACGATCCTTTCGCTTCCTTTATTCCTTTTTTCCCTTCGCATTCACAAGTTCTGTTTGTTTTTTTATAATAAGAATCTATAGCATAGACATAGAGTAGGAGGAACCTATGAAATTGCAACTACGGTTCCCGCCGCATTTACATGGCGTACCGAATACGGCGGAGGTAATACTTGAGACAGGAGCGAAAATGAATATAGACCGCGCGTATGTAGATGCAGTGCGAGGTGAACTTATCATTGATGTTCCTCGCGAGAAGGTGGACCGTGTAGTGGAACTATTCAAGCAAAAAGGTGTGGAAGTACGCAGATTAGTGAAACTGATCGCTTGGAATGAGGATAAATGTATCCATTGTGGCGCCTGTATCTCGGTTTGTCCATCGCATGTATTCAAGTTCGATCATACATGGCGGCTAAATCTGGATGAGGAGAAGTGTATCAAATGTGATGTGTGCGTAAGAGCATGCCCCATGGGCGCTCTGGCTTCCGTTAGCAATCAATCTTAATTTTTAATGTTAAATCTGGCTTCTTTCTTAAATCTCGAGATAGATATTAAGAATAATGACAGAAGAGGAGACACTCAGGAGTGAAACGGTATATAGGGGTAGAATCATTCAACTTCGGGTTGATACCGTCTCAGTCCCTGCTGGAGGAACAAAGAGGCGAGAGATAGTAGTACATCCCGGTGCGGCGGCTATTGTGGCGATGAGTGGTGAGGGCATATTGATGGTGGAGCAGTATCGGAAAGCGGTGGAGACCATGACGCTGGAGATACCCGCGGGTACGATTGAGGCAGACGAATCGCCAGAGGAGTGTGCAGCACGTGAGTTAATAGAGGAGACGGGATTTGAGGCTGCGACGCTGGATAAGCTGATAGAGTTCTTCCCCTCGCCTGGTGTCAGTAGCGAGGTGATACACATCTTCAAGGCAGGCGATTTGAAGAGGGTTTCAGATCCAGAGCCTGAACTTACGGTTCGGTTTGTTCCCGTGGACAGTATACTGGATATGATAAGTAGTGGTGAGTTGAGAGATGGCAAGACGCTCATAGGCGTATTGATGGCACTGAGATAACCTCTTTTGTCTTCAGATTTCTCCTCTAAATCAATTTATTGATGGTCTGTGCAATTACCCTGCCTATTCTATCACCATGCCTGGCGAAGCTCGAGCCCACGATTGAAAGAATAATTACATAAGCCACGACAAGCGAGACTAAAAGCTCATAACTCCTCATTTCCGGTCCTGGTCCGATTACCACAGCCAGCAGCACAATTGAAAACTCACCCCTTGGCGTTGTGTATGCCCCAACCCTTAACCCCGTTTCCAGCGAACCATGCAGTCGTTTCCCAATAAGTGCGCCACTGGCGAACTTTGCTAAGATGGAGATGGTTAGGAGTGCGAGAAGTGCGAGGATAAAATGTACCGAGGTCAATGTTGCAAATTGGAATTTGGGCAGCATTCCAAAGGAGAAGAAGAAAATGGTGAGGAATAAGTGCTTAAATGATATGGTGGCTTCAAAGAGCTTCCTGGAAGATTTAACTCCAGAAACCGCAGATCCAAGAAAAAACGCAACAATCACTTCAGGGATATGACAGTGTAGCAAAACACCTATGAGATGTGCAAATGCCGAAAATCCGAATATTAGTGCGAAAATAAGCAGTATTGGTATCTCATCATCACGCTCAAATAGAGGTGAGATGAAGTTGCTCAGCCTTCTGATGAGAATCAAGGTGAATATAATGAGCAGCAAAGTCGTTACTAAACATATGGGGATCTTGCCGATGCTGCCGGACTTAATGGAAGTCAGCACCACAAGCAGGATTGTCAGTATTATGTCCTCGAATACCATCAGCCACACGACGGTCTCTGCTTCCGGATATATTAGCCTCTTGTTCTCTATCAGCGAGGAGATGGCAATTGCAGAACTGGTAATGTAAACTGCAGATGCGAGTATGAACGCCTCTAATAGGCTCAAGCCAATGAGGAGTCCGAGCGCAAAACCTGCGATGAAGTTCACACCGAAGTCTGTGCAACCTGCAAAAAACCTCCCTTGCTCTTTTATGCCCCTGAAGTTGAACCTGAACTCATAGCCAATGTAGAACATCAGGAGGATTACACCGACATTACCCAGCCAGTGAATGAAGTCGTATGACGCTTCAGTAGAGATGATGTTGAATCCGCTCTTCCCGAAGATTATTCCTGCGATTATATACGCAGGGATTGCAGCTTGTCTCAGATATTTCGATGCCAGTCCAAGAGCTAAGCAGGAGACCGTTACAATAGCTAAGTCCACCATAAAGGTCATTTATCTAATCCTGTCCCAGAATCTCCTCCACACATGCCCTTATCTGCTCTCGCTCACCTATCACCACTATCAGGTCCCCCTCCTCGAAGACCGTTTCCGGTGGCGGGCTGATGATGCTCTGTCCCCTTCTCGATAGAGCTATTATTGTGACGCCCGTCCTCTTCCTGATAGCCAATTCCTCGATGCTCTTTCCTACCATACCTTTTGTTACCGGGCATACATGGATGTTTATTCTGAGGTCAGAAATCTCGGAGAACGAGACCTCAACGTCCTCGCGCTCCACTGTGAGCATCGCTCCGGTCAGAACACTTCCGACACGCCGTGCTTCTTCAGGGGTCAGCCTTGTAACCGAAGGCTTCTCAGCCCCTGCTTCTAATACATACAGTTCTATCTCACCGGACGTTAAAAATATGACCGCTACTTTATCGCCTTTTGGACTTTCTATCTCATATTTAGTGCCTATCTCGGGAATTTCAGAGATTCGCATTTATCACACCCACACCCACACCACACCTGTTTTTAATTATTAATCCATGTTCTAATTTCAAACTTATCTATCGCTTTGAGATATTTTAATAGGGGTTAAGAGAGAGGAGATGCTGAGGGCAGAGTTAGAGAAGAGGGAGATAATAGATATAGCTAAGAAGATAATACACGAGAGTCCAGGTCCCATCTGCAATCACTGCCTTGGTAGACAATTTGCAAAGGTCTCTTCTGACGTATCGAATGAGAGACGCGGTGAGGTATTGAAAGAGATACTAAGTGAGGTTGGTGAAGAGATAGAGAGTGGCAAATGCTGGCTGTGTAACGGTCTATTTGAGAATGACAATCTGGATGAATGGGTAAGAGCAGCACTGGAGAAGCTGAAACAGTATGAATACGATACTTTTCTGGTGGGTACGAAGATGAGCGGGATGCTCATGGAGAACGAGGAGTTGATGTGGGAGATAGCAGGGGCGCTATTTGCCGAGCCATTGAAAGCGGAGCTGAACAGAGAGGTGGGTAAGAGGATAGAGCATGAGACAGGGAAGAAGGTGGATTTTAATACGCCCGAAATTGTTGTGATATTGAACCTGTGGAGCGGTGATTTTAATGTTGAGTTACAGGTGAAGCCTCTGTTCATCTATGGGAGATACAGGAAGTACAGGCGGGGAATACCGCAGACGAGATGGTTTTGCCGTGAATGTCATGGTAAGGGCTGTGAGAGATGCAATTTCACCGGTAAGATGTATGCGGAATCGGTTGAGGAATTGATAAAAAGCTCTATTATAGATGTGTACGGAGCTAAGGATGTGATACTGCACGGTTGTGGAAGGGAGGACATAGATGCTCGAATGCTCGGCTCAGGTCGTCCGTTTGTGGTGGAGCTGAGAGAGCCGAAGCGGCGGCAGCGAGTGGATTTGCGAGCATTAGAAGAGAAGGTGAACGAAGAGAACAGAGCCAAATTGGAAGTCACCAATCTCGAGTATGTAAATAGAGAGATGGTTGCACTGATAAAGAATACGAGTGCGAGGAAGACCTACCGAATGCTGGTAGAGCTAAGGGGGGCTGTAGCCGAGTCGAAATTGAGAGAAGCAGTAAAAGAGCTTGATGGAGCAGTGATAGAGCAGAGGACACCTTCGAGGGTGGTGCATCGTAGAGCGGATTTGATACGCAGCAGGCGAATATACGAGATGAAATTGCTAAATTACAGTGGTTCTACATGCGAGCTGGAAGTGAAATGTGATGGAGGATTATACGTAAAGGAGTTAATATCAGGAGATAAAGGACGAACAAGACCGAACCTCAGCGATTTGCTGGGTACAGGTATAGAAGCGGAAGTAAAGGAATTGGATGTGATAGATGTAGAACTGGACACGAATCATGAAATCACAGTGGCAACCAGATAAGTGCTCCTTGCATCCTTCACCCGTACCTTATGGAAGGAACCGGGCGGCAAATCCTCCTCTATTATTATCGTCTTATAAGATGGGTCACGGGCGATTACACCACCTTTATCTCCACGTTCCGTAACCAGAACCGGTAGTTCTGCTCCTAACAATTGATTATTAGCTGCAAGTGCTATCCTGTGATAAGTGGCTGACATTATTCGTGACCTTATCTTCTTATCGCGAGCCAGCATGTCCTTAAGCTTCGATGCTTCTGTCCCTGGTCGTGGTGAGAATCGCGTAATGTTCACCTTCTCCGGCTTTATTTCCTCCAGTAGCTGCATTGATGCCTGGAAATCGTCCTCACCTTCTGTTGGAAACCCAACAATAAAATCTGTACAGATGGTGCAGTAATGGAATCGCCTCCTTATTCTCCTCACTATCTCTATGAAGTCAGCGGCCTTGTAATTCCTGCGCATATCGCTTAGCACCTTATCAGAGCCCGACTGAACCGGTATATGAAAGAATTTGAACACCTTATCGGATTCAAAAGCCTCAAGGAGCTCGTGCTCGTCTATGATGCGGAGTAGTGTGAAGGGATTCATCATACCTATACGAAGTCTAAAATCACCTTCCACTTCGGTCAGCATCTGCAGTAGCTCGGGTAGTTTCACAGCCGTATCCATGCGATCGAACCCGTAAGCGGCGCAATCCTGGGCTGTGACCCTTATTTCTTTTACACCAGCCGCCACCGCGGACTTTAAGGCTTTGCATATCCTATCAGGACTCTGGCTCTTCAGTCTCCCTCTCGCTCTTTTCACAATGCAATAGGTGCATTCTCCAGAACAGCCCATTGCTATCGGGATTATACCAACCACAGAGGAGCTTTTATCAAATTCAAAATTAAAATCCATAATTGGATATAGCTCTTTGGGCGTTATCATGATTGTATCCTCGCCCAGAATGCTCTTCACCAGTTCAGGCTGTGCCGCAGCCATACAGCCAGCTACGATTACCTGCTTGCCCTGCTTCTTCAGTTCTTCCAGCCGCTTCACCACGTTCAGTTCCGTCCGCTTCGTCACTGTGCATGTGTTCACGATGACACAATCGGCTTTATCTTTGTTATAGTCTGTTACCAGTTGATATCCACCCCTCATCAATATAGTACGCAGCTTCTGCGTATCACCGGCATTTGCAGTGCAGCCAAAGGTTTCTATGTGGACCTGGACTTTTACTCCTGCGTCTGCGTCTCCGCCTGCTCTTGAGCCATGATGCTGGATAATATCATCCATCTCAAACTGATTCAACAATCAACCCTTTTGCGTTCGTCTTCAAAACCATCGTGAGTGCGCCAGTAAGAGCCATAGCCGTTTTTATCTTCATCAACTCCTTTGAGTCGCCTGGCGGCGGCAGTACCATAGCAGAGCCTGCACCACCCAGCTCCTCCAGACCACCTGCACCTGTCACCTTCGCTCCAGGTGCACCCAACTCCTGTGACAGCTTCACCAGCTCACTTAACCGTCGAGGAACGACCCCTATGGCATCCAGCAAGCCATGATTTATATCCATCAAGCTACCGAGGCGATAAAAATCATGCTGTTCCAGTGCCATAATTGCATCTTTAGTTATCTCATCAGAGGCGTTGGCGATGTGCGCAAATATCTTTTTAAATGTTTCTCGTCGTGTTTTAACAGTTTCAACGAGCTTCTTCGTCTTCAGACTCAGTTCTGATATTTGCTCAACGCTCACACTCATCGGGATACAGCCGATAGTGCCTATAATCAGGTCTATCTCCGGCAGATATAAACGCTTCACTTTGCCATTCTCTATCAGTACGTAGCCCCCATAGGTCGAAATAGCGGTATCCACAGGGCTGGCATTACCCTGAATCGCTTTCTCTACATGGTGTGCCTCCTCTCTTATCTCTTCCAGATTTGGATTTTGTTCTCCACTATTACTATCACTATCACTATCCACTCCAAAGTATCTCCTGAGTGCGGCGATGGTGGCGACAGAAGTTGCAGCAGAAGAGCCCAAACCGGCAGAAAGCGGTATATCGGATTTTATTTTTATTTCTACACCCCCGTCTATACCATATCTCGCTTCAAGATACTCAATTGCTCCTCTGACATACGCAATAGCGCTTGATGCACCTTCATAATCTATAAATGGCTGTGCCTTCCTCTCTCCTTCACCCTTTCCTTTTGCCAATTCCAGCTGGAACCCGAAAGAGGGTATATTCTCAACGTAGAGATGATAGCCATTCTTATCCTTACCCCTACCAGAGACTTCAACAGTGAGTCGTAAGTTTAACGCGGTTGCAAGTGCCCGTTTATTATAGACCACAAAGTGCTCTCCAAACAGTATCACCTTTGCAGGCACCGATGCCCTTATCTTCATTTTGCCATTAACTAACTTAAGTTTGACTCGCTGATATAAAATATTGATAGCGATAGAGGAAGTGGCAACAAGAGAATAAAAAATAAAGATTGAGATATTCATTCATGAAGAGACGCAAATATCGGAAATACACTATGCTATGCTGGACAGCAATTCAATTACTCAGCGGTTCAGGGTGAGAGGGGCGAGAGACAACAGCTCATTGAGCGTCTCTACGTGCATGTCTATCTCTATGTCTGTCTTCACGCATGATTTCGTATCCACTCCTGCTCCCACTCCTGTTCCTGTTCCTATTCCTATGACAGTACAACCAGCGGATTTACCTGCCTGAAAGTCACTTTCGGTATCACCCACGAGTATCGCATTCTCAGGCTTCACGTTCAGTCTGCGGCACGCCTCTATCACCATTTCTGCATTTGGCTTACCTTCGTGCACGTCATCGCCAGTGATGACCACATCAAAGAGGTCTGCGAGCTGAAAGTGCTCTAATATCTTGGCAACGTTCTTCTTCGGCGTGTTCGTTACCAGTCCAACCTTAAATTTATGTTTTATGTGGCTCAAGACCTCTTTTGCATCAGGGAACAGCTCTATAAGCTCTACCAGCTCCAGTTGCTTACCTATACAATAAAGTCCGGCTTCCTCTCCAAGGTTCCACGCGTCCAGGTTATGCCTCAGGTCCGGACCCCAGCATTTTGCCTTAAAATCCTCTCTGCTTATCTCTTCTCTCTTGTATCTCTTTAGCATCGCATTAAATGCCCGGTACCAGCTCTCAAATGAGTTTATTATTACACCGTCGAGGTCGAACAACACTGCTTCTATCATCCGCTTATACAGTTCTTTCTTATATTTTATATTGTATGTTAGTTATCTATAAATTATAGTTAAGGTTGTAACAGAGGAAATGGCAACAAGAGAAGAATATTGACTAAGACAAGCAAAGAGAGATCTGGAGCATGCCAGGCATGATCTTGAGGCGATTATGTATGTGGAGATAAGATACTTCGATTAAGAAGTTAGTGGAAGAATCGCTCAGGGGATATCTGAAGGAGATAGAGGAAAAGCATCCGGAAGTGAAGCGTGTGCTCCTCTTCGGCTTTTTGTTCGGGACGAATGCGTGCCTGGAAGCGATGTACTGGTAATATTCAGCACAAATCTCTAATCTAAAAGTACCCATGATCTTCCGCATGAGCACATGTTCCCTGATAAACTGCTCGCTGAGATTGTTTGTTGGCTCCATACGTGGATAAAAACATGCACGTATACCAGTTTCCCATACCGTTCCTGATTCAAACTTCAGGAAAGATTGATCAAAAAAATATAGGGTA
>Ga0190315_1000340_pt1 | contig 25751 bp, 22 predicted proteins | sample 48701101_MG_FD_161673 | JGI IMG/M metagenome (GOLD analysis project Ga0190315, IMG submission 161673) | Hydrothermal vent sediment bacterial communities from Southern Trench, Guaymas Basin, Mexico - 4870-11-0-1_MG | ecosystem: Environmental > Aquatic > Marine > Hydrothermal vents > Sediment ...
GTTTATTTATTGGTGCCTTGCTCGCTGGCGATGTCCGCCACGCCGAAGCCCGCCCCTTAGTTGAAGCAGCTAGACGAGGTGAGTTAGCTGTATGCAGTACAACCGGCATTTTAAGCGAAGTTTATGCCGCACTCACTTGGATACAAGCACAACCTCGTCATAGCCCAGAAGACGCTGCTAATGCTGTCCGTTTATTAGTCGAACCGCCTTCCGCTATAGAAATCTTGTCTGAAAGTCTAGAAGCGACTTTTAAAATGCTTGAATTAGCCGAAAAGCATGGACTAACGGCGCGTCGGATACATGATGCTAGACATGCTGCTATAGCACTGACTGCGGGTGTAACTCGAATATACACTTATGATATTGAAGATTGGAAACATTTTGGTTCAGATGGTTTAGTCATTTCAGGGCCCGCTTCAGTGGTATCTCAATTGACATCAGGGTTGTAATTTCGCTTTTAAGTTTATCCGGTTAATTCTCAAATGTCTGAATCAGAATTGACAGAATTAAAGAATTTTCAGAATTAAAGAATTTGATCTCGCGTAGCGAATTACTACGTTTCTGATTCAGACAATGATTCAATCAGAGTACAACGAATCAGGAAATCAACGAATTTTCATCAATTAGACAATGAGTAACCTATCGAACCAAAATCGTGAATACCTCAGTTTTTTTGCTGAAGTGAAGAAACGGATACGCCGTTCTCAATATGAGGCGCTTAAATCTGTCAATAAAGAACTCATACAGCTTTATTGGGACATTGGACAAATGATTGTAGATAAACAGCAACGCCTTGGTTGGGGAAAATCCGTTGTTGAACAACTTTCAAAAGATATACAGAAAGAATATCCAGGCATTAAAGGTTTTTCTACAACAAATCTTTGGAATATGAGGTTTTTTTATAATGAGATACAGCAAAATGGAAAACTCCAACCACTGGTTGGAGAAATTAGCTGGACTAAAAACATCTTGATTCTAACCAAATGCAAAGAATCTTTAGAACGGGAATTTTACCTGTTGCATGTCAAAAAATTTGGTTGGACTAAGGATGTATTGGTTCATCAGATTGAAAATAAAACCTACGAAAAATATCTGTTGAATCAAACCAATTTTGACCAAACACTCCCGGAAAAATACCAGCACCAAGCAAAGTTAGCGGTAAAAGATCATTACACCTTCGATTTTCTGGAACTGCACGACGAACACAGCGAGCATGAATTGGAGCAGGCTTTGGTACGAAACATTCGAAAATTTCTGATTGAAATGGGCGCATGGTTTGCCTTTGTTGGCAACCAATTTCGGTTAGAGGTTTCCGAAAAAGAATATTATATAGATTTGCTTCTCTTTCATCGAAAGTTAAAGCGGTTTGTTGCATTGGAACTCAAAATTGGAGAGTTTAAACCAGAATATAAGGGAAAAATGGAGTTTTACCTGACGGTTCTGAATGAACAGTATAAAGAAGATGATGAAAATGATGCTATCGGCATTATTGTTTGCATCGCTCCGATAAAACCATAGTGGAATATTCGCTTAAAACCTCGACGCAACCTATTGGCGTAGCAACATACAGCACCTCACCTTCCCTGCCGGAAGAATACCGTAAATATCTACCCGCCCCAGAAGTTATTGCCGAACGATTAGCTATTGTTAAGGATTTGTTTAGTGATAAAGATGAAAACGCGTCTCGTGAGCAGTTGCACTTACACGGCGTTGACGAGTAAAGTTAAATCATAATGTCTGAATCAGAATTGACAGAATTTAAGAATTTTCAGAATTAAAGAATTTGATCTCGCTACGTTCGTTACTGCGTTTCTGATTCAGACAATTATTCAATCAGAGTACAACGGATTAGGAACCGAAAGTTCTCAATTCGCTGTACTCAATTCGTTTAACAACTTAGTAAGTAATTGATTTATAATGTATATTGATGATTTTATCTGGTTGCCCGACTTAAAGAAAAACTAGCCATCAAACATCGTGTGACACAAGATGAAGTAGATCCACGATATCGCTTTGTTGAATCTGGGTATGAACCTAATGAAGATGTTTATTCCGCAACGGCTCAAACTGATGGTGGCAGATACCTTATAGTGTTTTTTATTTATAAACGGGCTAATACCGCTTTAATTTTAAGCGCAAGAGACATGAATAAGTCTACGATGCGACGCTATGACAGAAAATAATGACAAACCACTCACTAGCATTTCCAAAGCAGACACCCTAGAAGAGATTGCTAATTTTTTGGATACTCACAGCCTAGCCGATTATTGGGATCAAACATACCCAGTTGAATTTAAAGTGAGGGCTCAACGTAGGCAACGTATCACATTAGCGCCTGAGCTTTATGCCCAAGTTGAAAAAGAAGCACAGGTACGTGGTATCTCGTCTGAAACTTTGGTTCATTTGGGTTTGATGGAATGGTTAGCCAACCATCATAATATATGTGAAGCGTAGCCAATCAGAATTTTCAGAATTAAAGAATTTTCAGAAGATTATTCTGTCAATTCTAAAATGTCTGAATCAGAAACGTAGTAACGAGCGTAGCGAGATCATTTTCAGAATTAAAGAATTTTCAGAATGTTTGGCAGGGTTTGGTTTGTTTTTATTCTGTTAATTCTCAAATTCTGTCAATTCTGATTCAGACATTATTCATTCTGTCAATTGATATAACTGGGAAAATTAGGTATCAAGAACTTTTTAAAGCTTTTGAGAATGTGAAAAATCTAGGCGGTAAAGCCTGGGAACATGCGGTGGCTATTGACTTTTTTAATGGTAGTCACATCCAAGATTGTTCTATTCACTGTTTCCATTATCAACAAATGTTTGAATGTTTTTTTAAACCTATTTTGGAGACGAAAAGCCAGTTTGGTGCCTATTCGAAATCACATAAACTCAATAAATTATTAGAAGAAGTGATTTCCACGACTGCCTTTAAAACGAACAAGTCCAAATACCGAGGTGATTTAATTGCCATTACTGTTTGTGCTGAAGAATACCGAACTAATTTTGACAGAGATTGTCAAGGATATTTTGATAGCGTTGCTGTCTGCGATGACTTAATCAAAGAACTTATTGAATTTGAAGAAAAAGAAACTGAACGTCGGGTGGATAGAGCGAAGCGAGAGCAACCCCCCATTCACAAACTGTCATAAAATGATGGATTGAACTCGTCGGGTTGTGAACTACCTAAAAAAATCCGATGTCTTTAAGACATCGGATTTTTACAAAGAAGAAAGAGGTGTTCGTCAAATGGAAAAAGTAGAGAAATACCGCACCTACATTAAACAACTCTTAACGGAATACAGTCATTATAAGCCCTCTTATGGGGACGAAAGAAACACAACTTATTTTTGACACCGAACATGATCACTATCAGTTAAGCCGCTTCGGCTGGAATAAAGATGAACGCATTCGTAACTGTGTGCTACACTTTGATATCAAGGACGGTAAAATCTGATTGGGGGCCATAAAACGTTTTGAATGTTTTTAAATTAAATCATGGCCCACAATTCAAATTCTTCAACACCGTTGAATTTTTTTTTCATTTTTCATTAGTATGCCCATTACCACTTGGAGGATAATTAATTATGTGGATGTTTATTTTGATACTATTTTCATTGTGGATAGGCCTTGGCTGGTTATTGCTTTTCTTAAAGGGCAAGCCTGCGGGTAACAAATCCTTCCGAAGAAAGGTTGATAAACGGTTTTATGATCGTGCCGAAACGGTGACTGTCAGCTTGGAATTGACACCACCAGTGGCAAAAACGGCGTCGGTGGAAGACAATGATATTGTCTTGGTGCTTGATCATTCCGCGAGTATGGGTTACGCGCCTGGCAGTCCGTTGCGAGAAGCGGTGCGAGCAATGGAGAATTTTGTCCAACAACTCCCGGCCCCATGTCAAGTAGGTTTGATTATGTTTGATCATGAGGCCCAAATCCTGTGTAACATCACCGAAAACAAAGAAGATGTGTTACGCGCCCTGAAATCCGTTGGGCCAGGTGGCAACACGCAATTACATCTTGCCCTGGATAAATGTGGCGAAGCGTTTGCCGAAGGGCGTAACGGGGTTAAAAAAACCTTCCTTTTACTCTCCGATGGAGAAAGTGACCGAAAAGCGGCCGATAACGCGGCCGCGCGGGTGCGAGAACAGGCTCCTAATTCAACTATGATTTGTGTTGGATTTGGGCCCTATGTCGATGAAGCTTTAATGAAAAGTGTGGCCGGCGAATTAGAGCAAAACTATATTCATGTCGATACGGCCGATGATTTGGAGCCATTATTCAACCGATTGGCGGGTGTCGTCAGTGGACAGTCGGCAACTGATCTGTTGATTGAAGAACAAGTAATGGCCCCACGTCCGTTTCATTTGGAAACCACCGGCGAACTTCATCCAGTGGGCATTCATCAAACGGCCGACAACAGCAGCACACAAGTCGCTTGGTTTAAGTCGTTACTGCAACAGCAATCTGAAGCGCTATCCTTCACTTATACGTTGAAGCCAGAATGTTTAGGGTGGCACTCGGTGGCATCGGCCGATGCCCAAGCGCGTTGGAAAATGCCAAATGGTACTAAAGACACCGCCTCTGGCGCGGCCGGCCCTAAAGTGTTGATTTTACCCAATGGATTTGCGTGGGCTTGGTGGCTACTTAATCCGCTGTTCTGGCTCATTTTTGGCCGACTGTTTAAATGCGTTCAGCCGAAGCCTCAACCTCAAGCGATTGAAGAATCGCCTTTGCCTACCCCAACCTTGCCAGCGCCTATCGGCGTTCCCGAAAGTCAGGTTTATGTTCCCAAAGTCCGTCCGGCTCTGGTTATTGGATTGGGTGAATTGGGAGAATGGACTTTAACTCGTTTCAAGTGGCAACTACAAGATCGTTATATAGATAACGAAGTCGTTGATTTAGTCGTTATTCAAGACAGCGGTGTCCATAACCGCCCCGCGGTGACAATCAGAGGCTGCGTGCTTGATGAGGCCGAACGTGTGATCATCCAACAAGATTTACGGCCCTATCTGGAAGAATTACGTCGTCAAGAAACGCCGCCAGAATCACGCTACTGGGTACCGTGGCGGCAATGGCTTAGTGAAACTCGCCCTTTAACCACTTATACGGATGAACGCCGGAAAGCCAGGCTTGCGCTATTGTTGCAAGAATCGGCTGTCGTTTCCCAGAAGGAGACGGAACAGTCCCTCTCCGTTGAGGGCCAGGGTGAGGCCGAAAAGCTTCCATTAGAAGAACGTGTTAAGCGAAGCCTGAAGCGTATTCAAGAACAAGAAGGCCTTGTTCTGATTGTCGCCGGCGCGAATGATGCGGAAGGCAGTGGTATGCTGGCCGAAGTGGCCCATATTTGCGCCTCTCACGGTGCCGGCGTGACAGCCATTCTTGTCCCAGAAATGAGTGCTTCACCAGAAACTGCGGGAATGGTTAAAGAGCTAGAACGCATGTTAATCATGCGCGGCGAATCTATTCCCAGTGATCGTGGTGAACAAACGGTATTCGCCGAACAATTATTTGATCGCGTCATTGTGGCGAATGAATTTCAACACAGCGCGGAAGTCACTTCGGAAGCGATTAGTCACTTATTATGGGATATGCTGGCCTATCCCGAACTGCTTGAACAAGTGCCGAGCATGAGAGACGATATCTGTTCTCAACTCCAATTGCAAGGCAACGCGTTGCCGCAACGTAGCTTATGGCACTGGGTACGAGAAATGACGCTCAGTGACTTGATTAATCAACAGTGGCTGGGGGCCATTCTGACTGAAAATCAAGTGACATTGTCCGCGGCGAAGGCCGAGACGGTGAAAGAATATATCGCCGCGTTTTGGGATAACAGCAGCATGCATCAACGTTTGCCCACGCCGCTACTCACAAAGTCGGCCAAAGCCTTACCCCCTCAGGGTAATCCGTTGATAATATTAGAGGAATTACTTGAGCTTCCGTTAGAAAAACCCTATCACGAACAAAAGGCCTATTGTGATCGGGAACGGCATGCGTTTTCGGCTTATTTAGAAGCGTGGTGTTATTTCACGCTTGAAGCTGAAAGCGAAAAAGGTCAATGGGGACTGGTGACGCTTTTGGAAGCCGTCAGGCACATTGAACAAGACTTTGAGAAACTCATAGACAGTGTTAATAAGTTGTTAGGCAATACCGCGTTGGTTGAACAACTGTCTTTTGTTTCTTCTATTTACACCGATTACCAACAGGCCGTGCGCGGCTTGCGTTCTAGTTTAGAACGCTGGATTGCGGTATTTGTTGGCTGGCAATCAGGGATGCAAGTTAATCCGTTGCCCCAAGACTTTGTGCCCGTTTGCTTAGCCATTGAAAAACAAAAACAAGTCGCGGTGAATAACCTCCCATTTCCTAAAGTCAAGGAAACACTGGAGCCGTTGTACAAAGCCTGGTATGGGCAATATGGTGATAATTTATTGCAACAACTCCGTTTCCAGGTGAAATCGGATTTGCAAACGCGCCACTTGGAGATTCAGTTGCGATTTTTCGATAGTGTATTGACACACTCAAACAATTTAACGGTGTCCTTTTCTAACGACTTAATGGTGTCTCTCCGTGAGGCGTTGGATCGATACAAGGAAGTTGTATTTCAGTGGCCGGCCGAAGATTGGGTTGTGGCGGAAAATGTGCCAAACCCGGCGAATTCGTTACGTCTTGGTAACTTTTCTCGTCGTGCTTATCAGGAAGTGAATCAAGTGATTAACGACAGCGATCCTTTTGTTTCTGCGGCGATTTCAATTAATTCGTCTCCGCTTAAGCAGATATTTCGGCTTGATGAAAACAGTCCGGCGATTTACGCATGGCCGGAAGAGGCCAATGCGGCGCGTATTGCGGATAATATTCGGTTTATGCAGTCGCGTCAAGCGGAAGCTTTTTCGCCTAAAGTCGTTAGTTTTATGCGCGATACTAGACGGCTATATGATTTTATGGCTGATCTTGCCAAGGATAGAGTCACGATTGAAGGCCAGAGAATTATGCTTAGTCGGGCCGATCGAGTGTTTGAGGTAGGTTCTACTAGTCCACAGCGCGAAGAGATGGAGATGTTTGAGGATGTGGTTCGCCAAGTCGTCGCGTTGGGTGTTTCGGTGAATGGTGAACTATTGCCACAGCCTTTGTCATTTTGGACTGTCGCGCCTGAGGAGGCGGCGAGATTGGTGGAACAAAATTCGTTGGTAAGGGCGGCGAGTGGCTCGCCAGCGTGGGCGATGTGGAAGGATGTGATTTTGGGGTTGGCTTTGGAGCATCGTGGGGGTTGATTAATAGTAACAACTACAGGCCGATTCGTTATAAAAAGCAACAACTACAAGGATTCGTTATAATAACGGATTAAAAGCAGCAACTACAAGGATTCGTTATAATAAAGCAACAACTACAAGGATTCGTTATAATAACGGATTAAATGCAACAACTACAAGGATTCGTTATAATAACGGATTAATAGCAACAGCTACAAGGATTCGTTATAATAACGGATTAATAGCAACAGCTACAAGGATTCGTTATAAAAAGCAACTACAAGGATTCGTTATAATAACGGATTAAAAGCAGCAACTACAAGGATTCGTTATAAAAAGCAACAACTACAAGGATTCGTTATAAGAAAGGATTAAAAGCAACAACTACAGGCCGATTCGTTATAATAACGGATTAATAGCAATAACTACAGGCAGATTCCTTATATATAAGAAAGGATTAATACCCGGCTTTTTTAATCCTTTATTATAACGAATCCTTGTAGTTTATAACGAATCCTTGTAGTTTAGAAGGAATCCTTGTAATACTCGGTTTTTTTAATCCTTTATTATAACGAATCCTTGTAGTTTAGAAGGAATCCTTGTAGTTTAGAAGGAATCCTTGTAATACCCGGCTTTTTTAATCCTTTATTATAACGAATCCTTGTAGTTTATAACGAATCCTTGTAATACTCGGCTTTTTTAATCCTTTATTATAACGAATCCTTGTAGTTTAGTTTATAACGAATCCTTGTAGTTGTTTATAAGTACAATAATTATTTTGACACTATAAATCTGTCGTACTCGTCGCCCGCGGCAATAGCATGGGTTTGTTCGATGATGTAACTGTTTTCTGGGTTGTTGAATTGCTCAACATAAAATTCCGGCGTCAGCTCCAGTTTGTCACGAATATCAATTTTCCAGAGCGAATGCACTAAGCCTAGTATCGCGCCCATTGCCAAAAAGGAAATGTTTTTGTCAGTCGTCATGGGATATATGCGCCGATATCCCACGCCTTCATAAGAATTGTACACTCGCACAATAAATTCTTTTTCAGCATCAATTTTTTCGACGCGATACATTCCCCAGCCCAAAAAGTTGATAACCGCTATCATGCCATGCAGCCAATCTTCTTTGGTATCGCACATCGGCGCAACCACTTCATACCATTCTGGGCTATTCATGATTCTACCAAAAGTGTTGAATGCACAGATATGCCCCGCCTGAATAAACATTTCCTTGTTGTCTTCTTCGGGAATGCCAGCGTCGCGCAAGGCAAAATAGGTTTCGTAGCTAATCCGATTGTAGTAGTCAGCAAAGTGATTGGTTAGCACGGCGCCAAAAGCTTCAATCAAGCCAGATTCTTCGTTGCCGTGTAATGGCAGCGTTTTAAAATTGGCGATGATGGTTTGTTCATCAACACGGGTGTCAAATTTATGACAACCGTCAAAGGCAAAACGCTCTGGGATAGCCGTTTGTAATTCAAACTCGCGTGTGAAGTCGTTTTCTACATTCAGCGGCTCTTCAAGCACAGCAAACTTGTCCGTGTGAGTCCCTTCGATTTTACATTCCGTCTCACAAACCGTTTTCCCCAACACGCCTTGAAGATAGCCACTGGTAAAATAACAACTTTTACTCGGTTTGGCATGCGTACAAATGGCCTCACCATAATGGGAACGCGGCGTTTCCCAAGTGTTATCGTCAAGTTGCTGGAGTTGCCCGAAGCCACAGTAGGAAAATTCATGCAGCAGCGCTGGCTCACTATAACCACGCTGTTTCAACAACTGAATCAAGGCTGTCACAGATTCCGCCAATAAACGCTCTGGATTGTGATTACCCATTCCTTGCGTCATCAGCACCGTCATTTGTAAGTAGGCATTGTAGTGATTACAGTGAAAAACGCGACTCAATCCGCCAATGAGATTGTGTCCACCGGTGGTGATCACTTGAGGGGGTTTGTGCGTGTCATGGACGTTCATGCAGGTTCCTCCTGTATTTTGGATTTTATTTTTAAAAAGCCCTTGATTTTAGTAAACAAACCGGTGTTATCGGCCCGCGACGAAGGCGAACGGTGGCGTTTGTCGGCTGCGCTATTCTGTTGCACTGGCGCTTGCATTGTGACGAGAGCGCGGATTTCGTGAGTCATTTCGGCATTGAAATGTTGGTCGAGAATCTCTTGCAAGGCAATCAGTTGGGTATCGTTCAACTCGACACGTTCGCCCTTAAAATTGATATAGCCATTGGTTTTTAACGCAAATAAAATGCCCAGTTTGCTGGCTATCAGAGGATTATCAATTTCCAAGAAGCCGTTGTTTTTCCGGTTGGCATTCAGTGCCTCGAATAAGGCACCCATGTTGATGGCATAGATACTTTGATCGTTCATAATGTTCGTACTCCAAGGTGATTGCTTGTGTGTTCAGTAAAAAAAACGGAAAACCAAACTTTAGTTAAGCAGGAGTCCAAACTTTAGTTTGGGCCTTATGAGGCGATAAATCGCCTACTACAAACTACTTTAGTTTGGGCCTTATGTTAATTTTACAACATCCACGTCGGCAAAAGTTTCGCTTCGCTGTACTTTTGCCGACGTAACTATTTTATGGCCCTCAAAATCGATACTCTAGGCGCTGCGCGTGAGGCGATAAATCGCCTACTACAAACACTACAAACTACAAACTTAATGGCATTGAGGATGCCTTGCCAAAGCTAAAGCTTTGGACTCCATTTGAACCAAGCTCCAGATTCATTCGTTCATTTCCAAATTCGTTGTACTCCTATTAATAGACTTCAAACTCTTCATAACTTTTAGTTCGGATTCCGTGCCTAGTGTGTTACAAACCTTATTCGATTGGGGGCCAGGTTTTAATTTGACAACGTTCAAACTATTTTATGGCCCTCAAAATTGGTAGTCTAGGCGCTGCGCGTGAGGCGATAAATCGCCTACTACAAACAATGCAAACGCAAACTTCTCGTGAGGTAGAACCCCATTTTTAATCGTTCTTCACCGGGACGCTGCATTAACAAAGTACGAAATAAATCTGGCATTTCTTTGGACGTATCATTCATTGGCGTACCTTACTCAGCATATTGGTAATAGTCAGTTCGGTTGCCCAGTGATTCAGGTAGCTCCAATCCAGTTGATGAACCGACGCGATAAGATTGCGTACATCGTTTAATTGCATTTCTGATTGACTCTCTTTTGCCCAAACGAGTTTTGACAGTAACAAGTCTTCGGCACTGACTATCCAGGCTTTGAAACCATCTACCTTGACGCGCTGTCGGCGTAAAAATTCTTGTCGGCGATAAGGCGCGTTTTTACGCACAATAAAGTCTATTTTTACCAGTAACTCATTATGGATGATATTGAAAAAACCTTGGTTCTGAATCGCATTCAGAACCATTTCTTCATCGATATAGAAATCTGGCATGAATAACGCGGTTAGCCCTTTAACATCATCAAGCACCAGTTCAACCACGATATCGATATCGCGAGTCATACGGGGTTGGGCGTAATAATTCATTGCGATTGAACCGCTTATCATATATTGTATATTACTTTGTTCTAATCGTTCTGCGACTAATTCGAGTACATTAAGGTGTTCATTCATGGTATTTGTGGAGAATAATTATTGAACATTAACTCACAAGAATTTATTATATTCTGTTTTGGAGCGACAAATCCGATTTTTTGAAAAGTTTCATCGAATTTTTTGGTACAACATTGTTCATCAAAAAAAATCACCCTCTAAGCCGGCAACGATTAAATCCTTTTCGCCAATGTAATCCTTGTAGTTAGTACGGAGAGAAATACGATTTTTGACTTGACTCGGATTTTTTTGTAGAAAATGATTAAAAAACGATAGACTTATAACTGATTGTTTATAAAAAACGAGTTTATTTGAGGCGTTGTTCAGTTATATGGTGATAAATCCTATTTTTTAAAAATTTATTAAGCTTTTATAACTACTTGGTGGTGTAGTCCAATATCGGGGGCCGGTAAGCTACGCGAAACCCACCAATTTCATTAGAGTTTGGTGGGTAGAACGAAGTGAAACCCACCCAACATACTTTTCATTCGCTCAATAAAATCATAACACTTTGATAAATAAAGAAAGTTTGGTAGACCCAAGCTAAAGCTGGCAGACTCCTTTTTCTGAAAGCGCTATATAGATATTCAGATAATTATTTAGTCCCCTTTAGGGGACTTAAGCTTTCAGACAATTGTTCAGGCTAAAGTTTCGCGGAGCGAAACTTTAGCCTGAATAGCTGTTGGCTGCCAAAGAAATTATTTATCTGAAAGCGCTATAGAACGAAACTTTCCGAATGGATAGTCACATCTAGCCTATCCAAAAACTTTGAGTCTTATCTAAAATAATCAAAACCGTTGCTAAAAGTAATCAATATGAAAATAGAATCAATCCGTCTTAAGAATTTTCGTATGTTTCGTGAGGTTAGCATTAAGCAGTTACCGAATTGTTGTGTCTTTGTCGGTGCCAATGGAACCGGTAAAACCAGTTTATTTGATGTCTTTAGATTCCTGCGCGATGCTTTAACCTATAATGTTAAACAAGCCTTAGCTAGGCGGGGTGGTTTTAAAGAAGTGGTGAGTCGAGGAACCTCCGGGCCAATTGAATTGGAACTGAAATGTCGGGATTTGGAAGCGATTTCATCAAATGTGACCTATTTGTTAGTGATCGATCTGGTTGAAAATCAGCCGGTTGTCAAACGCGAGGTGTTAAAATATCAGCAAGGACACCGGGGTGAGGTTAGACACTTTCTTGATTTTAGCTTGGGAAAAGGAACAGTTATTACTGATGAAAACGATTCAGAACAGTTGCCTCATGTCGAGTTGAAACGTGAAGAAAAACAGTTGGAATCGCCAAATATTTTAGCATTAAAGGGCATTGGGCAATTGAAAAAATTTGAATTGCCCAATGAGTTGCGTCGTTTTTTTGAAAATGGACATTTTTCTGAGTTACAAATCAGTGAGGCTAAAAAAGTCGATTCGTCGGCCGGCTATGATGAACACTTGTCCAGCACCGGTGATAACTTGGCTTTATTCGCGCAGACGTTATACAATAATTATCCAAAACGCTATGGCGAAGTGATGCGTGAAATGGCGCGACGGGTGCCCGGGCTTGCTAAAATTGAACCTGTCACGGAAAAAGGCCGAATTTTTTTAGAATTTCACAATGAGTTGTTTAAAGAACCATTTCAATTATGGCAGGTTTCTGAAGGCACCCTTCAACTGTTTGCCTATATGTTGTTGTTATATGATCCCAATCCGTACCCGTTATTGTGTGCCGAAGAACCAGAACATCAGATTTATCCCGACTTGTTAATGCTGTTAGCGGAAGAATTTAGCGGGTATGCTGGAAGGGGAGAAGGACAAGTTTTTGTCTCGACTCACTCGCCAGATTTTCTCAATGGTACCCGATTAGAGAGGATTTTTTGGTTAACGCCAAAAAACGGTTATACTCAGATACACACAACTGCTTCAGAACCACTCCTCAAACGACTGGTTGACGTAGGTGATTTGCCAGGTGCCTTGTGGAAACAAGGATTTTTTGAAGGTGCTCATCCATGGTGAAACAACTCGTTTTTCTTCTTGAAGAACCTTCCATGGCTGAAGTTTTAAAAGTTTTGTTGCCGAAAGTGTTACCAGACGACGTTGGATTCAAATTGATAATCCATGATGGCAAACAGGATTTGGAAAAATCCATTCCAACTCGATTACGTCAATGGAAAACACCCAATACCTATTTTGTGATCGTGCGAGATCAAAATAGTGACGATTGTGTCAAACTCAAACAACGTTTAAAGCATTTATGCCAACAAGCTGGGAAACCTGACACGCTGGTACGGATTGTTTGTCATGAACTTGAGGCTTGGTTTTTAGGTGACTTAGCGGCGGTAGAAAAGGCTTTTAAAATCAACGGATTGGCTAAACAACAACCAAACAAAAAATTCCGGAATCCGGATAGGTTAGCCAATGCGTCACAAGAGCTTGGCAAGCTGATTAAAAATTATGAAAAACGCCAAGGCGCACGCGCCATTGCGCCTTGTCTTGATTTAAGCAATAATCGTTCATCTAGTTTTCAAGTGTTTATCAAAGGTGTACAAGACTTAGCACAACAGCGTTTTATCGTGTCAATAAATGCTCGCGAGTCAAGTTTTTATAACGACAAGGATTGTTTATAAAAAAGGATTTTATTGGTGGTGAGAAATCCGATGCTTTTTTACAAGGATTGCATATAATCAAGGATTTTTTGTTATTTGAGGCCGTTTGGTAGAAAGTGAGAGTGATTCCACCTTTCATATTTTTTGAGGCGGTTTGGTAGAAAGTGAGAGTGATTCCACCTTTGAGGGCGTTTGGTAGAAAGTGAGAGTGATTCCACTTTTCATCCTTGTTTATATGCAATCCCTGTCTTTTAGGGGGCCAGGTTTTCAAATTAATCGGATCAGTTTTTTAAAATATGCTTTCAGCAAAAAACCAATGTTTTATCGAACTGGCGGTTGGGGGCCATGTTGTGAAATTGATTCTGTTGATTTGATTGAAGGCCCTTGATTGAAACTTAAGTAGGACAAGTGGGACACACCCGCAATTACAAATCGACGACAAACTCGCAGCCAACAGCTAAAGCAGTTATCTCGCGTAGCGAATTACTGCGTTTGTCTGAAAGCTTAAGTCTCCTAAAGGAGACTCAATTAATTATCTGAATATCTATAGTACTAATTTCCCAACAAGGCCTGCTTTCGCCAAACGGCAAAACTACGCTCAGTCACGCAAGTATCAAAACCATCAATCTTCGCACACACCACTGGTGATTGGGCCGCTTTTTTAAACGGTTCCAGATAGTTAGGATGCAGTATATAAATCGTCTTATCCTTGACTTTGCCTTGTTGGATATCTTGGTGCAATTGATCACAATACTGTTGTTGGGCATCAAACTGGGCAAGGCGGCTTTCATTGAGAGTCATGCCATAACGTTCCGCTAAGTATAAAAAAGGTAAGTCAGGTGCCGCCGCTTCTCCGCAAGCACTAGGCGGAACTAAAGTAATCTGCTGATAATGGGGCGCGGCTATATACCAAATATGTGACTTTAAAGGATTATCCCATTTTGGTGAGCGATGTGTCAGACTGCCATCTTGAGGTGTCGCCTGTAACTCAAGCGGTTTCTGAGATTCCTTCGCCATTTCCGATACTTCTACCGAAATCGTTGGCTTGAAAAAATAAGCTAAGCCGGTTTCGCTTGTCACAATGCGAACAGTCGCTACTTGCGGTAATGATTCACCTTCGTACCACTTCATTAACTCAGACTGATTCTGAATTAACGGATTGATAAAAAAGCCAGACTGAGCCATTCCCGGGATGAGTCGATAGGAAAACTGAGCACCGTCGGTGGTTTCAATCTCCATATGAATAAAAGGCGATTTGTAGAGCAATGAAATTAGTTTTCCTAACAGAGATTTTTCTATCTCTATGCTTAATATGATATTTTTGTCTTTAAAGTTTTCAATGACAAGATTCTCTGAAAATTTAACAGTACGTGTCAGTAATGATTTTGGCTCCGCAAAATCATGGTTGACGGGTTTACGCTGTAGTAATAAAAATCCTTTTTCAAAAAACCGCGGTTTATAATCGCGTAACAATATTCTGAGCGCCTCAGAATCATTAAGCCACGGAAATTGTCCATCTATCGCTTGCAACTTGAACAGGACAAATTCAGGTGCTTGCTCACTCGCATAAAATCGGCCATTGGCAGAGATAAGGGCTGGCGTGTAAGCAATATAGCTTTGAAAAATGGGGCGTGGATGCCAATTAAGTCCATTTAGAAAAACAATTCCCTGCTCCCATGAAAATATATCTATCGTCGCTTGCCCAACTGCCGCACGAGTTTTTGGGAGAGCGTGTTCTTTTCTGAACTGTTCTACTTTGTTATCAAGCGCTTTCTTATGCTCAGGCAACGAACTGAGTATCTTTAGGTTACCGACGACGCGTTGATTCCAAGCGCCAAGCAAGTTACTCGATGAATCATGCCCAGAAAACTGAATACCCATAAAGCAAATAATGAAATTGGAGAACAATAAGATGCGAAATATAACGGTTCGCAAATTTCCCAAGTGGCTACGCTTAAGGAGAAAAGGTGCCAATATCGCAAAACAAAAGAAAATAAGCACATGCCCGGTCGAATATCTGACAAAACCCGCTTTCCAAACTAAAAATAAAGCGAATAAAACGAGCATGCTAATTAAAAATTGTGCCAGATTCCAAGGTTTAAAATTAGAAATGCCCGCTAACACCACAATGAGACATACCGCAGCCAGTGCCAAATAAATTTCTAAAGGCTTCTCGGCAAGCGCCATCCCGTCAACATAACCACGACTTACCTCGACTGAATTAACCAGAAAGCTCGGAATATTCAATACAGATTGATCCAAAAGTATCCAGACACCTAAAAATAGGACTACATAACTGCCCAAAACGGTTAGAGCAACTTTGTATGAGTTTTGATGCCAAAAAGTGATAGCGATACTCAACACACAAAAACTAGAAAGAATAAAAGCCGTGAATTTTGTCAGAGACAATATGACTAAAATCAATGCCGCAAGTGCCGTCGCGGTAAAATGGCGAATCGGTGAACGGATGAAATGGGGTGGCTCGATAATTAAAATAGTGATTGCAATTATGAATAGAAAATGACGGGCATCAACAACGAAAGATGAAATAATAAATATAAGAGAAGTCAAATATAAAAACTTCTCCGTCACAAATTGTATGTTACGAGCTATAACTAAGAAAACAGCGGCCGAAAGGAATCCATAAATCACCCACCATGCAACCAGTCGATAAAATAAATCGGCATCATAGGCCGTAAATGGTTGAAAGAAGTACCCCAGTAGCCCGTATGTAAATATATAATCAACACCAACTTGGAAATCATGCTTGAAGAAGTAACCCAGTGCTTGGCTCCACGAAACATCAAGATTAGTCGAGGCGGGTAGCCCACCAAAGTATATGAAAGACAACCAAAGTACGCTAAAGAGTGCTAGATTAATAACGACTTTTTCAAAATTAAATTTGTGACTTTCTGCTTTTTTGAACATGATAATAGCCCTTTGGATGAGGGTGTGATGATAATGCTAAGTACCGGAAAAAATTTTTAAGCAATTTTTAAGCGGCACTGTAACTCATTGTTTTTATTTAATGTCTCAGTAATAAACCTTAGATAAAACGTAATCTTTTCGGACTTTTGCCCCGGCAACAGATAACCAAGGATAAATCCCCGGCATGTAAGAAATCGAAGTCGTTATTTGGACTCCTAAAGCCCATGATTTTTGTCTGGCTATTGGCACTGGTTTGTGGGCCATAAAACCATTTTTAATATTCAAACTTTGCCGCGGACAATTTATTTAAATCATTGATTGTGGAAAATTTCTTGAATTCATTGAGACTCAGATTTCTTACCAAAAAGAAATGACACTAGAAAAAATGTCCGGTACTCAGATGATAATAAACCAAGTTTCTTTAAGAGCGTGTTTTAAAAGGGATGGTATATGTGGAAAACGCACGAGCATACATATGCCATCCCTTTGATGGATCAATGCCATTAATTTATTTTTAATAAAATTTTGTGTTTTAGGAGTGGGATCGCTTATTTTTTACTTTCAATAAAAACAATGACTTGCGACTCCACCCCTATAGACATGGCACGAAGGGTTTTAACAAAAAGACAGCAAAATCAACGTTGCCAAACCAATTCGACTAAACCTTGATCATTCACTTGCTTGGGTTCCAATACTAATAGAGGAGAATAGGTTTCCCAACCTTCTGAAGACTCATATTTCACTACCAGTTTAAAGGGGTTTAGCAAAGGTTGGTGAAAAGTATGTGTACCCTGTGGTGGAAGCTTATAAAATGCTGGATTACTACTCAAGGCCTCATTATCTGGAAGCAATATCGATACGTAATACTGTCCTTGGTTTTGGGAATAAGGGCCAAAATGCCAAGTCACTTTATTTGGTGGTGTTAATGTCACAGTAACTGACAACTCTTTTTGTGCGTTTCCACATTCTGCCGGCGAAAGTGTTTTAGTTTGCCACTGTCCATTGACATACTGTTTAGCTGTGAACCCTGGATAGTGAATCGCACATCGACAATCAAGCTTGGGACACCAATGGACACCCTCCTTGCGACCAAGCACATTTTCTCGTAAATAAATCAAACTGTTGGCAACATGGTAGTCGTAAATCAAAACGGTAGACGGAGAATTGCTATACATAAGAAATTCGCCTTGCGTTTTCCTAGCTTGCATAACATTATGTAAGCGAAGTTGTTCTGTTTGCACCGGCAATAAATTAGCCAACAGTAAGGCCAAAAACCATACCGTTATCATCACATTGCGCCAAGGATAATGACTTAAAAGTCCTCCGATGTAGTTAAACGCAATCCCACAACCTACGCAAAATAATAACCCAATTACAAAAGAATAGTAGTACAGAACAGACATTCGCCACATAATCGGTATTAAGGGAATGGATGCCATACCAAACCACACCAAACTATACAAACCAAGAGAAAACGGTTTTCGCCAGACGGCCATACCAAAGGCGATAATGATTCCTAGCACCGGTAACCATTGCCATAAGGCATGCATGCCCATGACGTTTAAGAACGTAGCCGGAAACTTGAGTATATCCTGCCACGTTGTCGTTTGTTCAGGGTAGCCTGACAGAACATCCTCACCCAACATATAGATACGTAAAATGGTGTATAAAACCGCAACGACAGCATAAGGTATTAATAGACGTGTACGTGTCTTAAAGGTTCCAATAGGTAGCCAAGCTAACGCCACCACCAGCGGCACATACAGTTCTTTTGCCATGGTTGCTAGTAAGTAAAATACACTGCCTAACCCAGCCCAAGCCCACCTCTCCTGCCTAACGGCCTGCATATAAGCTAACACGGCTATGAGAGATAAGGCTAATCCTTCTACATAGTGGCGCACCATCAAGTAATGAGTCACCTGAGCCGTGGGCACACTAACGACAAATAAACTCACTATCATGCTGGCTAACAGGGGAGCAAAAAAACGGGCTAATACCGCGTAAGCCAGCAGGATAACAGTAGACATAGAAAGCAAATGATGCCAGTAAAACCCAGCCGGATTCAACCCAAATAGGCCATAATCAATACCCAAAGATAAGTGTTGCAATGGCGTATAGAAGTTATATTTATTGCTTGGGTCAAAAAAACCGGCAACGGCACCAATGGCATCGACATATTGCAAAATATCAGGATCATCAAACTTCCACCAAGCACTTAAAACCTGATGGTAAAGTGACCAAAAAAGTAGTAGAGGTAAGCATATCGCGAATAAGTGGGTAAGAAATTTCTGTTTTTCAGGTGAACCGTGCATCGGTGCTTTCCAAGCCAGTGACAACTGACTGAGCAAAAAAAACAGTATGCCTAACCCGAAGAAGGCCCACAAAAACACGTTTAACTGTGAAAAAACGCTTGTCCAGTGCGGCGAATTAGTTAACCACCAAAAAAAGGTTACCCATGCACTAAGTCCCAGCACATTACCTAACCATAAAAAAGAATTATGTCGCATAATAGCCTCCGCCATGAGCTAGTAGCGAAACCTCATGGCTAAAAGTTTTCCGTGTACGAAAAACGCATTCCGAGAGGGATGTGTTAAGGACTTTTAAAACACGCTTAACAAGCGAAAGAGTGATTAAATTATTTCTAAGCACAGAGCAAAAAATGGATTTTATTGTAAGCTATTGTTTTTTATTAATATATGAATGATAGGCCCTACCTTAAATCAATAGGTTACGGATTTAAGTCCGGCAGCCGAGAAATTATTTATAATATGAGTCATTTACAAACTAACCGGTTCATTTTTCATTTTTTTTCTAAAAGGGTTTACGTGCCCAAAAGTAGTATTGCGGATCGCCTAAATAGCCATATAAATAAGACCAATAGTGACATAAAGACACGTCTTGAAAACCCACCGTCTTTAGTTGTTCAACAAATTCCCAGCCGAAATCGTTGAATACCAGTGAACCTTTTTCAGACAGCGGATTGCCATGATACAGTGGGGGCAATAGATGCTTAATTTCACCGTCTACCAACTTGGCGCGGCGCACTGTTTGGGCAGCTTGAAGATGAAAAGGCACGGTGACAAAAATTTCGCCCCCCGGTTTCAAAACGCGATACATTTCAGCAAGGGCTTGCTCTGGTAAATTAACATGTTCTAGTACATCATTTGATGTAATTATATCAAAACGCTGATCAGAAAAACTGAGTGCTTCGACATTTTCATGGCGTATGCCTTTGATAATACCATCAACAATTGTTCCGCCCGCAATCTCTTCACCTAAATATTCACTACCCGTCACATTCTCAAAATGTTGGCTTAGCCACGCAAACAAGGCAGTGATTTGTTCCATCGCATACAAAGAAACCGTTTTTTCGTTAGCGGCGCGTTTATCCACCGCCTCTTTGATGGCGTGTAAAATGGCGCGTTGACGATTGTTTAACTGACAGCGTGTGCAAGCTAAACGCTCACGCCAATTGGGCATCCAACCTTGCGGTGTTTCTTGAGCGCCAAAGAGGCGATCCACTAAAAAAAGAGTGGGAGTCTCGCACACTTTGCAATAGCCATCGAGTAAAAAACTTTGCTCGTCCACGCGGCGTGACATGATAGCGGCTTCAAACTGGACATGTTCACGAATGTCGGGGTTATTTTCCAAAAAGGTTTGGAAATCTGTTTGTTGCTGGAATTTCCTGATTTTCATAAGAGAGATTGGCACATTTTCATTCCAAACCTAAAGGTTTGAACGGAAGTATACTTATACTGAACGTACTTAAAAAAGGTGTTCCGGAAATAAGGGATTGAATTAACAAGCCTTATGATTTATTTTCAACTCAAATATTAAACTTAAAAAATTCTGATTATAGCGGATTTTGTTCATACCTTGTCAAAGTGCCAACCCATATGGGCGCATTCCCATTTTCAGGGTACGAAAGTTAATAACGATAACGATTAGATTATCGATAAGGATTGATAAAAGTCGATTTTTCTATTGAGTACTTAATTCGTCTAGTAGCAATATAGGCGTTCCTTCACTGCGTTTCGTTGTACTTAATTCGTTTATCCGCGTAATAGGCGTTCCGCCACTGCGTTTCGTTGTACTTAATTCGTTTATCCGCGTAATTGGTTGTACTTAATTCGTTTATCTGCGTAATTCGTTGTACTTACTTAATTCGTTTATCCGCGTAATTCGTTGTACTTACTTAATTCGTTTATCCGCGTAATTCGTTGTACTTACTTAATTCGTTTATCCGCGTAATTCGTTGTACTTACTTAATTCGTTTATCCGCGTAATTCGTTGTACTTAATTCGTTTATCCGCGTAATTCGTTGTACTTACTTAATTCGTTTATCCGCGTAATTCGTTGTACTTAACCGTAAAAACGGGAATGCGCCCACCCCTATCGGGGTTGGCGTGTTGATAAGCTATCAATTTTCATCCGTTAGAATCAGGTAGTGTTAACTATAAAAACCCAACTCAATCAATTGCAGACTCACTTTTCTGGTATCCTGAGAATGCGCGTCATAGTCTTTGGGAGAACATAAGGAATTTGCTTCTAGTTGAAAAAATAGGTTGTTGTCAAACCAGCTACTTTCCAGTGGCTCTACCAAAATCTCGTTGTAACCCGTTTTAATGGGTTGATTGATATTGTACCGCTTGTCATCCAGCGTTAGCGTTATTTTATTAGTGTAGTCATGCCAATTGTCAGGCACATACGCCTTAACAATAAAAGAAAAACGCGCTTGCTCGGCGGGTTTAGCAATGATTCCCCTCAGCGTTTTGCCCATCCATCGATCTGAAAAAACGCCCTCAAACTGCTGTGGCGTAATGTCTTCTTGCTGAAAAAAACTTTTCGGTGGAGATATTTTTTGAGTACTCAACTTGTGGTTGAGCGAAACCAATTCGTTGTAAAACGCTTTTGGTTTGCCATTGGCATCAATAACACCGTTTTCTTGGCGCAGTTGATAGAGGTAAAAATCACTCAATAGAACTGGCGATCCCCTATTTTCTAACTTGATCTCATATCCGATGCCAAACTGTATGTTTTCTAAGTGGATGTCTTGCCAGTCTTCACATTGCTCAGAAAAAACCGTGTCTTCATGTATGACTTGATTTTCATTAATCACAAAAACCGTCAGAATAATTTTTGGCGCTGTCGCGCAACGCGCCTTTTTCAGTTTGAAGTCCAATTGAAAAGGCTTTTGTTTGACGAACGGCACACCGACGCACCAAGCCAGCAATTGACTGAGTGTGCCTTGCTGATTTAACAAAGCCGCTTTCTTTTGAGCCACCGAATCAAAAACGATTTCGCCTTTGTCTATTTCCCAACTGGGATAGTTTCTTTCAAACAGGCCATTTTTCAACGCGTTAGCGCGAACATCTTGCAGTGTCCATAAGCTATAGCCAATCGTGTTGTGTTGCAGGATGTCGGCAACCGCCGATAAAAACTGAGGCACTTCGTTAGGTAAAATGCCGGTGTGGCGCTCAAAGCCGGGCGTGTTGTCAATGAAATTAAATTGATCGATAAAAATCACATTACTGGTTTTGGTGCGAAGATGTTCAAACAGATAGTGCATCCGTTTTAAGACATTCTCCGCAGATTCTAAGCCACCATCATTGGGCGCACCCCACGCTGGCGTATAATAAATCGTTGTGAGATGAGTGTCTGAAGTCACATCAAACGTGCTGTCGTGACAGATATACGAGTCTTCTTGTGGATCACAATCGGTTCTTATTTCCATCGTTAAGGGTGGAAAATGTTTTTTGGACTCCTTAAAAATGCTATCAATCAGCACCTTATCCCAAAATTCACAAAAGAGATGAATCGCACTGGATTTGAACGCTGGAATCGGGATTTCGTTATAATCAGCGAACGGTTGTTGTTTATAACGGGCGGAAATTTCTTCTAGGCTGTAGTGTTCTTCCAAATAACGCTGATAGCCGGTGCGCTCGGCAAATAATAGCCGTTGTTCTGACGGAATATGGGTTAAATCCATAAAAAAGAAGTCTTCCCATGTAATAAATCCGCCTAGCACATTCGGAAATAATCGAGCAATCGCCCACACTCGATCTAAGTAATCACACCACGCGTTGAACATTACCGAATCTGCGCCCACAACGATTTGCCGCAAATAGCCTTCTGGCTCGCTGTAAGGGCCGTTGTCATGGGTATAACCTAGCCGCAAAATAATTTGGAGGCCATGCGCTTGCACTTTTTCAAGCAGTTGTTCAAACAATGTGAAATAGTCTTCGTGGTACGTGATGGGATCGACTTTGGTTTGAAAGCCTACCCAAGGCACTAAGATAATCACCGTGTTAAAGCCAACTGATTGAATTAAATAGAGTTCTTCATCAATATGATTGATATTTAAATAACTCCAAAAATTGGCAGCCCAGCCTTGCGCTAATAAATGCGTGGCTAAAATCTTGTGATTGGGGATGCGAAAAGCGGTTGTTTTAGCTGCCATCAACCGAAAAGCGGCCGCCTCTGGCGATGTTTGCGGTGGCGGTGGCATATGCGTCGATAAAACATTCCACCATTTGGCCTGAAATTTTTTATGATTGATGGCTTGATAGGCTTTATAACCGCTTTGGATATCGGTGCCAGCGGTAATGCCTTCGTGGTGTATGACTTCGGAGTCGTGACAATAAAGAACTTTATAGCCGGCTTGACGCGCAGCAAAGCATAAATCGGTGTCTTCATAGTAGGCGGGCGCATAGCGTAAATCAAAACCGCCCAGTTGTTCCCACAACGTTTTTCTAATCATTAAGCTCGCGCCAGAGCAATAATCTATTTCTCGGCTTTGATTGAACTTAGGATTAGTCGGATCTTGCAAACGGCCGTAATTCCAGCCGCTGGCGTCATTAAATATAATGCCACCCGCTTCTTGTAAGCGCCCGTCGGGATAAATGAGTTTGGAGCCAGTGATGCCAACTTCGGGATGATCGTCCATAACTTTGACCCTATTCGACAGCCAGCCCGGCATCACTTGTGTGTCATTATTTAAAAACAGAATAAATTCGCCGTCCGCAATCTCGGCCCCTTGCCGACATGCTTGCACAAAGCCTTGATTTTCTTCATTATTAATGATTTTAAACGCGCCTTGCTGTTGCGCCAATAATGCGGCGGTTTCATCGCTAGAGGCATTATTAATAATGATGACTTCTTTGCTGATGGGCTGATCGCAGGCTTGCACTGTCAATAAACAGTTATAGGTATATAACGCTTTATTAAAGACGGGAATGACAATGCTGACACGCGGCGGCGGCTGTGGCTGAGCAAATCCCTTTCTCAGAATGCGTTTTTCGTTTCGCGAGAAACGCATTCCGAGCCCCCGAAATCCCAAGAAGAATTTTTGGGGTAGGGAAGATTTAAAGGTGGGCGGTTTTCTGGCACACCACACTGCCACCTGATTGTCTTGTGTCGCGTCTTCTGAATAAATTTGGATGTCCAGCGGTTGCCCGGCAACACAAGTTAACGGCGTGGGCAAGGAAATCTCGACATATTCATTGTCCACCAAATCATGGGCATTAAAACGGTGCGTGAAGTCGTTGAGTTGCACCGTGATATGGCAATGATTGACGCGGCAATAAGTCCCAACTCTTAGACGTATTTTGGTGATGATTTTACTGTGCGGTACTAAATTGAAGTGAAGACAAGTTCCCGTTGCGAGTGCAACGGGTATATCTCCATAAGGCACAAATCCGGTGACAAGGCAATCCTGTTCTCCCAACAGCGCCATCGCGGGTTGCTTGTCATTGATGGTAATGGAAAATCGGGAAGTTGTGAGCCGATTCTTTGCTTTTAAAGCTTGTTTTAAACGTTGTAGTAATTTCATTTTTAAAAACTCAATTGTCTGAATCAGAATTTTCAGAATTTCAGAATTTTCAGAATAAAACCTTTTCGGAATAAAACCTTTTTATCTCTTATGTTTATTATCTCTTATGTTTATTCTTTTTATTCTAAAATTGACTAAAATTATGATTCAGGTATTGTACAAGAAAATGTAGTTTGTAGTTTGTAGTTTGTAGTTTGTAGTAGGCGATTTATCGCCTAACAACGTTTTGTTTGTAGTAGGCGATTCATCGCCTAACAACGTTTTGTGGGCCCCTTTGGGGGAGAGGGGCGACAATCTGCCAAAGCTAAAGCTTTGGACTCCAACAATCTGCAAAGCCTTATCAAGAAAGCGATGTTTCGGAAGCAATTAAAAAGGTGACCAAATGAAACAAAGTGATCGTTATTTAAAAATCGTTCAATGGTCTGAACAAGACGCTTGTTACATTGGAACTTGCCCCGGATTAATGCTCGGAGGTGTGCATGGCGATAATGAGATTGAAGTTTACACAGAGCTGTGCGAAGCAGTGGAAGAATGTATGCAAATATATCAACAAGACGGACAACCACTACCTGAACCCACCGCCAAACCCTATTCCGGTCAAGTGAGCCTCAATGTTGAGGCGATAAATCGCCTACTACAAACACAAACGAGCTAAAGCTTTGGATTCCAAAAAACTGCGCTAATTAACACACTCTGCCCGACAGGCACCCAGCTCATTGAAAAAACCTTGAGCCACCAGTTTTTCGATGGCGGTTTCGATGTCTTCAGGCGTGACTTTTGAAAGTACCACCATATTCGGCTCGGCAAAAAAGTTGTTTCCATATTCGAGTTCGCTCTGGAAATCTTGTTGTAAACGGGTGAGATCAACAAAATACATCGTGTACGCCGTACCATTTAAAAACTGGACAATAACATCGGTTAAATATCCCTTGCTGGCAACCTCTAACTGATAAAGGGCTTCGTAATAATCAGGAAATTTTACCCAATATTTTGGCTTTAATTCATGTAATCCAGACATATTTATAGTCCTAATCTGTTGTTTTCACTTTGATTTGTCTTAATGCCTCTTTATATGGTTCAATCTGCATGGATTTCAACGGCATAATTTCAGAGTGGTGGGGATCACTCCCTCTTTGTTTTATTTGAAGCGTCTTTGGGACACTTGCTAAATCAAGCAAATTTGGAGTAAATCCTTTATTTTCAAGGCTATGTGGGTTATCGAATACTGATATGCCATGTGTTGGTTTTACCATACCAGTATTTTTATCTATTTTGTATTCGTGTGGTTTTGGCTCAAAAGTCACATCATTGTTACCTTTTGAGCCTCGGTAAAAATGGGTCAAAACAGTTACTCCGTTTTTGTTTGTAGTTTGTAGTAGGCAAAACGACAAAACGACAAACTTTAATTGTAGTTATTGTTTGTAGTAGGCGATTTATCGCCTAACAACGTTTATAGTTTGTAGTTTGTAGTAGGCAAAACGACAAAACGACAAACTTTAATTGTAGTTATTGTTTGTAGTAGGCGATTTATCGCCTAACAACATTTATAGTTTGTAGTTTGTAGTAGGCAA
>Ga0190315_1000341_pt1 | contig 25743 bp, 24 predicted proteins | sample 48701101_MG_FD_161673 | JGI IMG/M metagenome (GOLD analysis project Ga0190315, IMG submission 161673) | Hydrothermal vent sediment bacterial communities from Southern Trench, Guaymas Basin, Mexico - 4870-11-0-1_MG | ecosystem: Environmental > Aquatic > Marine > Hydrothermal vents > Sediment ...
TGACAGCTTGGGTCGATCAACGCAATGATTTGGCAACTGAAATGGACTGGCGTTTTACCACCGAAGATGCTCGAATCAAACTCAGAAGACTTTACCCCTCAATAGATCCTTGACAATGTACTAGTTACTGAGTTGCAAATTTATCAATAGCCAATAGGATTAAAAAACCCAAAATGGCACCGATTGCTATGGATAAAACATCAAAAATATCAAAGGTTCCCTTTAGAAAATAGCTTTCAGTCTTTTCTAAAAAGGGTATCGTTTCAAACCAATCTGGTACCATAATGACAAACTTATCATACTTTTGTAGCCATTCAAAAAACGTATCAAATAAAAACCAACTGAAGGCAATGATTGGATAACACTGTTTTTGACAATTGAGAATACCGGCCGTTATTAAACAAAAAGACAAGGTATGAATAAAGGTTGGTAGATGATTGCCTAGATAACCAAAGACATTATAATCATAAGACGTGATATGCAATTTTCCCAGAAAATACATTGAATTTCTATCTACTAAATAAACCAATATGCCAATAAAGAGAAAAGATATACCCAGTATAACTTTTAACCCATTTCTTTTAGACATATTAGTCATCATAAGAGTTTATAAGTAGCTGTGCAGATTAATAATCTCGTATTTTAGAAACCAAGTTTTTTCAAAAAACTTGGTTTCTTGAGTATGGATATTTAAGCACAAGTCACTTAAAACACTATCGTCTCGTTCTACATGAGAAAGCACCGTTTGAACGACGGCCACCATTTTTAACGCTATAGTTACATCGCCCATTATTACAACGGATATAACCGCCAAGAATAGAAGTCGTCCCATTGTATAGAATTTTCTGACAACGGTTACGTGCATCACACCATCGGCAACTTTTGTTATTGCATGTGATTTTTACACCAGACAATTTACAACCACCATTGGAACAGCTTTTGCTAATATTATTGATATTAGCATTTCCACTAGCACAAAATTGCTGAGACTGGCCTGGACCAAGCTTCTGAGGCGGTAAAGTGGAACGATTAGGTAAACGCCCTTTTTTTCGCTTAGTCTGTCCTGAGACAGTCTTACGTGAACGATTTTGTGATGTCTTGTAATTAGAACCAGATTTATTACTGGGTAGCGTTACAATACGATGAGGTACACTAGTCCCCCCTTTTTTTGGCTGCCGTGAGCTGTTAGTCTGAGGTGCACTTGATGGGATTGATTGTGACGTCTTTTTGTAATTAGCATCTGGCCGAGTTAAGCTATTAACTACACAACCTGAGATACTAGCATATAACAATAAAAACACTAAACAATATCTGAAGCAGATTTTATAAAAAATATTCAATATTTTTCTCCTATAGTCAATACTTTTGCCCGATGCGAATGAGCATAAAATAACTTTTTCCCAATACAGCAATAACAAGGGAATAGCTCATTTTTTATGGAGATTTTATTTCATGCCTGTTCCTTAAGCAAAAGATATTTTTGTACACAGTGCATAGTCTAAAATTTAGATTCGGTTTAGTTTGACAATGTCATATTAGCTGGAGTACAAGGTTTCCTGTACGAGCAAAATCGCCAATCATGACTTGTACAAAAAATCACACCAATGTTGGAATGTGACATTGTCGATTTAATTTGTACCCAAAAATCATTTTAAATAAGTTTGCACCAAATTTGCGAGAGCCCATTGTAATATCTTAGATTTCTTCTGTCCTTGATTTAGGTCAGTTTTTCGGTCTATTGCGCGAAATTTTTAACTTTAAAAACAAAAAGTATTATAAAATTTGTGGTTATATTGTTTGAAAGGCGTATTAAATCAGAAAATCAATGACAAATCACTTCATAAAAATAGTGATATTATAATACGGCATATTTGCTATTCTTTATTATCTATTAATAATAGGCCTATTCGCTATTCTTTATTCGTTTTTTGCAAAACGAGTTTTGTAAGTCCCTTAATTTTTAATGCTTAATATATGATTAAATCCCCTTTGGAAAAAGTTAGTCTGTGGAGGTTGCAAGTCACATCAGAAAACGTTGCATAATGTATTACAAGTCAATATCTGTTATGCGGTGATTTTGGAACCCAAAGGTGATTCAACAAGGGAGTGGGAAACACGGCAGAATATGGAGATTTAGTTGCGATGGGTATTTTAGAAGCCACCAAAGTGACTCGTTCAGCCTTGCAAAACGCTGCTTCTATCGCCGGTTTAATGATTACGACAGAAGCGATGGTAGCTGAATTACCTAAGAAAGACGATCATCCGCCAATGCCAGGTGGTGATATGGGTGGTATGGGTGGTATGATGTAAGCAATTACTCAATCAGGTTTAGATATCAATAAAAAAGCCCCTTGGCATTGAGCCTTGGGGCTTTTTTTATATTGGCTTTCCATTATCAATTTTATCTAACTCATTGTATGTAGATTTGCTCTGCCTCGCGTCTCTGGTTTTATCGCGTCTATCGAAGCCTCGCGTCTGTGCTTCGGTGCGAGGTTTCTTTGCTATGCCTCGCGTCTCTGGTTTTATCGCGTCTATCGAAGCCTCGCGTCTGTGCGAGGTTTCGACGCGAAGCATATAGAGACGCGATAAAACCAGAGAAGCGAAGCATATAGAGACGCGATAAAACCAGAGACGCGATAAAACCAGAGACGCGATAAAACCAGAGACGCGAAGCATCGCGTCTCTACTGTCCCTTATCCTAAGTACTTTTGACAAACTGATAGCTGGTAAGGTGTTCGCCCTCTGATTTTGTGACAATGAATCAGATTGATTTACTAGGGGTTGGGGGGTTTTCTTCTAACCCATTAAAGGGTTTTCAGATACTCGATCAGTGCCCAGCGCTCTTTTTCAGTGAGTTTGGGGCCTATAATGCCTTTCCTTTCGACATTATTGTCTTTCTTTTTGACTTCCTCGGCATCATTAAATTCATGCCCGGTATTCGTATTGCCCGCTAGGGTGGTATCCATCAAAAATGCGCCGGTAAATTGTGTATTCACAAAACCGACTTTCTCTGGTTCAAACTCTTTACTACCCACATAAAATTGCTTGCTTCTCTCCTCCCAAGGACTTAATAGTTCATAGAGGTTGGGAACGGAGCCGTTGTGCAAATAGGGCGGAGTGGACCACACGCCGTTAAGCGGTCTGGCTCTGTATTTCAAAGGACTTAAGACAATATTTTCCCGGTCGCCGTTCATCTCTATACGTTTTTCCGGTGAAATATCGTTTTCGTCATACCATTTATTGGCAACGGCTTCTGTGACCACTTGCAGCCCTCGATTGGCAAAAATTTCGCCCAATCCAAGACCCTTGGTTTCAGCCTGTCTTTCATAAAAATCAAAGACTTCTGCTGGATCAGTGCCGATGACATTGACATCAATGTTATGGGTTATTAAGTAGCGTTTACCGTACTTATTCGGTTCTTCCCAATAACGATCTTGCATAATCGTTTTTGAATCAACAGGCGGCAAGTGGCATTTCTGACAATGTTCTTCATAGAGTTTTTGGCCCTGTTGTTTGAGATTGTCATTGATTGGGCCTAACATTTTGGTTGGCCATTTAGGGGCTTGTAAACCGGAAAGGCGTTTGTCACCTGCAAGCAGGTTTTCAATTTCATGCAAATTGTCTACATGAACCGAAGAATTAAACAATTGCTCTTTGTCTGTTGCGGTCAGGTTAACAGGTGCTTGCACACCCAATGCTTCGCCCACATTTCTGACCATGGGTTGGCGAATAGAACCGTTATACTGGGCCCAGTCAAACCAAGGCACTGTCCAGAGGGGGGGATAACTCACTGGCGCGCTAATCGCTCGCAAGTTTTCAAAATCAATTTCTGCTCCAAAAACGATATTACCTATCCGAGTCAAAGCATCAACTCGACCAAAGCCTTCCTTCACCAAATTTAAATGACGGTTAATCATCTCTGTGGTTAATTGCCCATTTGTTTCAGCAAACTCTTTGACTTCTTTCAACAGTTTTATGGCGTTGATTAAGCTGTATTCATCCTTCAAGACGCGCTTGGCAAAACGAAGGAAGCGGCGGCTAGGCAGTAATGTTTCAAAAAGCGCGACCGACACTTTATCCTGAAACAGGGTGACATTTGTCATGGCGGGGCCACCATCAATCACGAGGCCTTCCCCGTTGTAGTTGATCTGGCCTGTATGACAAGCTGCACAGGTGATGCCGGCCATAGTCACTTTTTCCCCATTCATGGGGTTGACGAATCGATCATCTTTGACGAAACAGATCGGTAAGTTATCTGGGTTCTGTTCTGTTTTTTGGGACGGTATGAAGTCAAAGCGCATCATATAGTCTTGATCTATGAACAGCCCTTCACCCTCGTTTTTGGGTCGTTCAAGTGCCACAAACCAGTCATAAGGCATTATCTGGGTGCCTTGGGGAATATGCCAAAACTACTCACAAAGATAATGTAGATTAGAAGTCATTAAATGACATTTAATAAAAGGAGTCTATTATTAAATTGGGAAGTCCCTGAATAAATGATGTTAGAAAGGTGGCAAAAAATAACTGACGCAACTGAATACGATAAAGATATTTCTCAAAATTGAAAACGGCGTCTATTATTTTTTAACCTCGTTTCTGAGCAAGTTAATCATTAGACTGTTACCTCAATAACGTTATCCCTATAAAAATCAGAAACAGACGAAATCTCAATGGATTCGTTTTTTAAGGGAAACAAGTCTATTTATCTACAGCCATTACCTTAAAGCATGTCTCAAGCAATTTGTTCACCTAGCTAACGGCTTTTCTTGCGACAATGGCCATTTCTGTAGAATCTGAGTGGTAAGGTTTACCCGCGACATCAGAATAGTATTCCTCAATTTGAAAATGATTTTTTTCAAATTCGGCCCGTAGAGCGTCTAAGCTGTAATATTGCAACCAATTGTAAATTTCTCGTGTGCGCGTTTCTTCAACGATTGTGTACTTGTCAAGAACCACTTTTTCATCAAGATATTTAAAAGTATTCATAAACCCGTAATAATCGTTAGCCGCCCAAAAACAATTTAGCTGCAAATGTTCGTAAGTTGTGATTTCTTCTCTTTGCTCAAACGCGCTTAGTGAATACACATCAAGAACAACGGAACCCTCATCGACTAAATATTCGTAAAACTTGGCAAGTATAATTTTTCTCTGCGCTGGACTCAATGCACAAAAGTCACACATCATCATCATGATCAAATCATACTTTTTGTCCGTTTTAAACGTCAAATAATTTTGGAGAATATACTCTATTTCTAGGTGTGCCGCCGTCTCCTTCGCATATTGAATTGATCTGTTAGAGAAATCAATACCCGTCACAGCGGCTCCTTTTTTTGCAAACGGTGTGGTATACAATCCCGGCCCACAACCAAAGTCACAAATCCGTGTGCCTGATCCAATATTAAAGCGAGAAACCATCCAATCTACTGACAATTGAATAAAAACTTTATTTCTGGATGCCATATCAACACTTTGATTCAAATGCATTTCAAGCATTTGTTTTGAAGTGTGTTCATCTGTCCACAGGGTTTCTGCGGTATAGACTTCGTAGGGTTTGGGTCGCTGGTTAATCTTTTTCAGTTCTGCAAACATATCACTCAATGTTCAAGTTAGCGTTTTCTAATAAACTAATATACCTTTCAGACTTAAATGAACGCACAATACACTATTATTAAATAGGTTTAAAATCTTTTGTGATAAGCAATCCTTGTCGTTATATGTGAACAAGCGTAGGGTACCTTATACGCATCATTCATAAGTTTATCATAAAGATAAGGGTAGTCCCTACAAATCAATAGAGGTATTATTATAGTGGGGAAGTGGGTGGTATGGTTTAAGGGTAAACCGAACATCAAAGCGCCTTTTTTCTGGCCTACAGCACTTGATATCTTTTTAACTTTCGATGCAAAAGTTTTTGCATCGCTAAAACTTTTGCATCGAATTGATTTTTAATACCTGCTTATGTTTGTCAGGATTATATTGATAGTACAACTTCTGATCGAGCGAAGCTCGGAACGAAGTTTGACGAACCGGAGGTCAGCGAAGCTAAATAAACGGATTTTTTATCGGCTCAAACGTATACCCGTAAAATCAATTTCCACGCAAAAGTTTTTGCGCGCAAAACTTTTTGCGTCAAAAAGAGTTTGAAACAATATGCTTGATTGGTATTTAATCATTAAAAATAGTCATATTTTTTGTGTCGTTCTCACTTTTATTTCATTTTCTGTACGCGGCTTATGGATGATATTAGAGACTCCCTGGTTGCAGCAGCGGTGGGTTAAAATTGTGCCTCATCTCATTGACAGTGTGTTACTTGCCACTGGTATTGCTTTAGTGATCATGCTCCATCAATATCCGGGGGTAGAAACTTGGCTGACAGTGAAATTTGTGGCTTTGTTGGCTTATATTATTATAGGTACTATCGCGCTTAAACGCGGGAAAACGAAAACGATTCGTGTTATAGCTTGGATAGGGGCATTGGGGGCATTTTTTTATATGGTGAAGGTGGCGCTGACAAGGGTGATCAGCCCTTTTTAAGAGTAAGCGTGTGTTTAAAAAATCCATTTGATTCAATTCAATTTTTTTATAAATCCGTAGGCAAGCGGTGGGCAACAAAAATACAAAGCCCAGCCTACAAGATATAAAATCCCCTAACTTTTGAAGTAAAATGGGTGGCGAACCGGTGGGCAACCACGTTGCCCACCCTACATATAAAATCCCCCAACTCCCGAAGTAAAATGGGTGGCTAATTGGTGGGCAACCACGTTGCCCACCCTACAACTGATAACTTGTGTGCTATGAAATGGTTATTTGTATTAATAGCGTGTAGTCCTTTTTATGTATTTGCTCTGGATAACATGACGCTGAAGTTTGGTTCAACAAGTGGTAGCGGATGGGAGGCTGATGAGATTGTTGTACAGGTGCAGTGGTTAAGCGATAATCAAATGGCATTGACATTGGAAGTCGCTCGTTTGACGCTGGTCAGTTTAAAAAAGCCGTTTAAAAACATTAAGTTGACTTGTGAACATACAGTGTATAGTGCTAAGCAAATTTTTTGTCCCGATGCTAAGTTACATGTCGGCGGTGGTTTATTGGATCAGCCTACCGTTGATTTGTCTTTTACTTATACCAGCAATCCGCAATATCTCTATTTGAGTGTAGATGATATGGCTTTAGCAGGGGGCAATATTGCTTTGCGGGCGAAATCGGCTCCGACGGGTTGGCAAGCGCAAGTGAATGTGAATACGCTTGATTTTGAACAATTATTGGCGAAAATTGGGAAGTTTGTTGAGTTGCCTGAGCATTTGAAGTTGGGCGGTAGTCTGAGTTTAAAAGTCCAGGCTTCTGGTGATAGTAGTGATTTGCGTGAAGCTTCTATAGACGGGCAGATCAGCGATTTGAGTTTTTTGGCTAATCAGACGGGTACACAGGCCGGGGAAAATATAGCGATTAAAATCGCGTTTAAAGCGAAAAATTTAAATCCACCCGTTTCTCAATCTGAGCAATCTGGGGAAGGCGCTGAGCCGCAAGCGTCTGATAAGAAGACGGTGCAAAAATTTGGGCTGCAAGGCGCGGTGACACTCAAAAAGGCTGAACTGTTGATTGATCCGCTTTATTTGACAATCACTAAGAAAAAGCCGATCACGGTGTCGGTTGATTTGGTATGGCAGCCTGATCGTCTTCAGCTACATGAATTGGCTTATACGCATACGGATGTGATAACGGTTAAAGCCAGTGGCGATATTGGTTTGGGTGATAACATTTCGGTGAATGCGCTTTCTGTGCTGTTGGATAAAACGTCATTAAAACCTCTGTATACGCATTATGTGCAAGGTTTGTTCGATGATGAGACACCAGTGAAGGCGTTAGATACCAGTGGGGCAATCAAGGCTTCGTTTTCGTGGCTGAAAGATAAGCAACATGCAGTGGTTGAGTTAATTAATATTAATGTGGAAGATTCGGAACAACGTTTTGGTTTGGGTGGGCTCAACGGTAAAATCGAATGGCATAATCAGCCTGCCCTTTTGCCAAGCCATGTCGGTTGGGATTATGTTTATATTGCGCCTAAGCCTGAGTCTAAATCTAAAATTGAATTGAGTGCGAGTCGCTTCGATCTCGGTTTAGGTGCTAAGCAAGTTAAGTTGTTAAAGCCTTGGCATCAACCGCTTTTGGATGGGGCGATACGGATTGAACAATTGAGTTTGGACAATATAGGCGATGAGCAGATGGCTTTGCAATTGGGCGCGAAGTTAGTGCCTATTTCTCTGTCGGCCTTAAGTGCTGCGATAGCGGGCCCGCCTTTGACTGGACAATTGTCGTTGGATATGCCGTCAGTCAGTTATCGCAATAATCATTTAGAAATCAATGACAAAATCCAAATAGGCGTTTTTGACGGTGATATTGTTGTTAATACGTTGAGTGTGGATGATTTGCTTGGACAACGGCCGGTATTGAAAACGGATGTTGATGTGACTAAGCTGAATTTGAAAAGTGCAACAGATGTGACTGAATTTGGTGAAATTCAAGGCCAGTTGTCAGGTTATATACACGATTTGCTATTAATGAATTGGCAACCGGTGTCATTTGATCTCTATTTTGGTACGCCAAAAGATGATCATAAGCCACATCTGATTAGCCATCAGGCCGTGAAAACGCTTGCGGGCTTAGACAATATCGCTGTCAAGGCGCTTTCGTCTGGTGTGTTGAATCTGTTTAACAATTTTCATTATGAGGGAATCGGTTGGGGCTGTCACTTGGAGGAGGGGATTTGTCAAATGAGAGGTGTTCTACCAGCCGAGAAGGGTTATTATATTATTAAAGGCAATGGGCTACCGCATCTTGATGTGATTGGGTACACGCGCTCTGTTGATGTGAATGAGTTACGCAACCGTTTGAAAAGACTCGCTATTGCGGGTAAGACGGGGGAGCCTGTTGTTGAATTTTGAACAATGGTTCGATAGGCATATCTGCCCCAATTGCTTGATTGTTATCAAAAATATTTGTTTTTACCACTCTTCATAAGGAAAAACACCATGTTCATTTTACGAATTTCCCTCATTTGTTTAGCTGTTACCCTGTTTTTCAATGCCTGTGTAACGGTTGAAGTGACTTTTCCTGCAACGACTGAAAAAAAGGTTGGCCCTGAACAAGCAGCCGATCAGGTGGTTAACGAAGTCACTACGGATGCTGATGCTGAATCACTCGAATTGGATATGTCTGCGCCCGCTATTCAAACGCGAATGGCTTCAATGAGAGAAAAGCATAAAAAACTGAAGCCGTTTTATGATAATGGTGCAATCGGTTTAAGCCATGATGCCTTGATTGCTATGCGAGATATCACTATTATCCCCTTAGATTCTCGTAAACAGGTTAATGGCTGGATCACCGAAGCCAATGAAGATCGTCTCGCCTTGTACCGTGAAATTGCGTTGGCAAATGGCCATCCAAAATGGGAAGACGAGATTCGCGCCACCTTTGCTAAACGCTGGCAAGAACAGGCAGGATCGTGGTACCAAAATGAAAAAGGGCAGTGGCTTCGTAAATAAGGGCCTGAATTGTGAAGAGAAGAGATGTTAAAACGGAAAATCAGTGTCGTTCAGGAAAATATATAAATACATATCTATAATTATTTTCAAAGAAAGGTTCGATCTAAAACCAATCTCACGCTTCGGCGCTTCGGCGCTTCGGTGCTTCGTCTCGACGCACGGCCGTGCGTCTCTATCAATGCTTTGAAAGCGACTTTGCGCCTTTGCGTGAAAATTAATTATTTTTCTGAAGAGGGCAGCGATAAATCGTGCCATGCGTTTAAGTTGCCCAAGTTGCCCAAAAAAAGACCAGAAACCTATAATAAATATGAACGGATGAACTATTTTTGAACAAAACTATAAAAATGAACAGTGAATGTTCATTTTTCACGATTTTTTAAGCAAAAACGTTTGCGTGAAAAGTGATTTTGTTTTGAGGGCACGAAGGCACTAAGGCAACTTAAACATTGACGGAAACAGATTACGCACAAGAATGCCAGCGTCTACGCGAATTATTATTAATGACTGAGAATAAACCGCATTATCAAGCGTTTTTAAATGATTTAACTATATAAATAAAGCATTGTGAATCTCTTATTTTATAATCAACAATTAGTGATTTCTAATTTTATAATACGACAATAAGTGACTAACGGCATCCTATTAAATTCCCCACCCCCTATTCCCCATTACTCATTCGCTAGAATGTTGTATATATACCACATACCAAGGTGATGTTTTTTTTTTACAACAAGTGTTGCATTTTTATTTAATTTGCGTTAATGTTCGCACCTGCACTGAAAACGTCAATCCTCACTATTATCAGGTTTATTAAAAAATAGAAAGTGAGGATTCATAACACAACATATGAATATTATCAGTTCTGTCTCAAAAAAAAGGCAGAATGAGTTTATTTAATTTATTTATATTTAAATTTAAAGCGAGCATAACGGAGACACTTTCATGAATCGAAAAATACTTACTTTGGCCGTGGCCACAGCGCTGGTGGCCCCTGTGGCAAGCCACGCTGATGTCAAAGTTTCGGGTCTCATTCAAGCTGAGGCAGCCAGTTGGGAACCTGCGGATGGTAAAAAGGATGCGGCTGTCTATCGAAATAAGCAAGCATTTGAGACCGACAATCGTAGTACGTTCACCAACGATTCTTTGGGTACCATTTTTAACGAAGGCCCTAACCACATACGCTTTGATTTGGATGAAAAACTGAGCAATACGTTGAAAGCGGAAGCACGTTATGATATGGCTTTCAATACTTCTGGTAACTTCGGTTCCGACTCATTAATCGGTGAACAAGCTTGGATCGGTTTGAAAGGCAGTAATTTCCATTTCCGTTATGGTACCCTTGAAGGGGCCTATAAGTCTTCTAGAGCAGAGATTGAACCGTGGGCTTTTACGTCTTTGCAAGCGACTGGCACGGGTGGGGGTATGAGTGGTGGCGCATACAACCAAGTGTATCGTGTTGTTGACCCTAGCACTGCTACAGAATTAACTGGCGGCACTGCATTACCTGAACCTCAAGACAGATACAAATACGTCGTTAACAGTGGTGCCGCGGCTCGTGGTGGAGACATGGGGCTAACGAATGAGGGTTTCGTAGAAGGTGCTCTTGAGCTTGGTGTCAACTATGGTGGGTTTTCTGCCCGATTGCAGGGTATTGTTGATGATGCCTCTGCGATGGATGGTGCAGGACTGCTTGAATTTAAATATACGATGCCCAACAAGTTTTCGGTCTGGTTGGCCGCTTCTTACACCGATTTGAAGGATGCGACAAACCCGATTACCGATGCGGTTGATGATGCCACTGACAAGATTAGTGAAACGATTGATGATATCGCTGACAAGGTGGGTGAAGATGCAACTGATTTCACTGACACCGTTCGGGAAGAGACAACAACCAAGCTGGACGACGGTCTCGGTAACTGGAAAGTGGGTGGTGTATTTAACCTCGGCCCGATGGTGAAACTGGGTTTGCAGTACGAAGATGCTGAAATGGGCACTTTAGACAATAACCTGGACGGGGGTAAATACATCTTAGGTTCTCTTGATTTCACGAAAGGCAATATTAGTTTTGGTGGTTGGGTTGCTGGTTATCTTTCTGATATCAAAGATGCCAATAAAATCGATGGACCAGATGGTAAGTTGATGGATGAAGATGCCTTAAGTTGGTCCCTCGGTGCCAAGTACCATTTTGGCAAACGCACCCATGTTTATGGCGGTTACCGTCAAACTGACAGCGACAACGATTACCGTGATGAAAACCTCTTCACGTTGGGCATAAGACACACGTTCTAACAAGAAATCACAACTCGAAATCCCCTCGAAATCCCTCGTAAATATCCCCAACCCCCTTTACCTTTATTTAATTTAAGGGGGGGGACACCCACAAATCCTCTTTTCCCACAAATTCCTCCAATTCCCTTTTCCAACAAATCCCAGCCCTTTTTTAAACGAAACTTTACTAGATCGTTCTGCAGGTGATTGATGATTAAAATGAAAAGAGGGTAGACCTTAATTGGACTATTATCCACTGATAACTACTGATTTCACATATCAGTATCAATCATGATAATCTGTTCAATTAGTGTTCTATTTTCTATCATTTTCATACCCCTATTTCATGAATCCTCGTAGGGTTTTGCTAGTGGTGGCAAGTTTTGCACTGATTTTAGAAGAATTGAATGCGAAACAAGGCATTAGAACCCCTATTATTTGTACCCTAGAAGAAGAAAAGATAGAACACTGATTTAACTGATTGTCCTGATTGACACTGAACATTTGAAAAGAGTTGTCAAATGAATGCTGAAAAAAACAAAGTAGCCAATGATACATTGTAAAAGTTTAAGTCCCTCATGATGAACATCGGGCGATGCTATGCTAGCGAGATGGTTGAGTTTGATTTATTATCCTACCCTGAATCAGCCGGAAAAGGCCGTTTTTCAAGATACGATTCGGGATATGATAGCTGAGGGGATTGTTAGGCCGGTTCGTGATACTATCATGTTGACTCAGAAGGGTGTGGAGAAAATCTATCATCATGGCGAAATTCTCCGTCCACATTAATCATTAATACCTAAATTGAGCGATTCTATAATTTGACTCTAATTATTTTAAAATCCATTGAACTTATAATTAATGTGTGCTGAATGTCAGATAAACAATTAGAATTTGATATTTTGATGAGGTAATGAGATGATTTTAGCTTTTCAAGACAGAGCGTTTGTCAGATAGATAGGCATTGGACATAAGGCCAGATGTTGATAACTTAAACTTATAACTGATAACAGATGGAAGGAAGGAGTTAGTTGTAAGCCGGGTTCTGTCCACGGGCTAAATTCTCCCTTTTTTCAAAGGAATAGGTTAACCCATGTAGCAGCCATTCATCTGGGATGCTTGTCACCAAGCACCTCTTGCGACCTACCCTGGAACGATGCGGACCACATCTGTATAATTAAATACGGTTCCATTATTTGGTCTTGCTTCAGGTGGGGTTTACCCTGCCATTGATGTTACCAACAACGCGGTGCGCTCTTACCGACACCTTTTCACCCTTACCTAATCCAATTACCCGTAACGCGCTACCAATAAACTGATAACTGTTCACTGTTCACTGAAAAAAGGCGGTATATTTTCTGTGGCACTTTCCGTAGGCTCACGCCTCCCAGGCGTTACCTGGCACCCTGCCCTATGAAGCCCGGACTTTCCTCTATATCGTATCAACAATACAGCGACTGCCTAACCAACTCCTTATTGTTCAGTGTAGCCTAATTTTTATCACTTATCAATTATCCGTTGTCAATTTTTCAATTATCAATGTTCACATTAGCTATCAAAATCTTGTGTTCGGTTTAATCTATTCATAACAACCCCCTTCGTGACATTGAAAATGCCTTTATTTATAAACAGGTTGCTTATGGTGAGTGCCCATAACCTTCAATCCCAAAACCCTTACGGCGTTAAACTGGAGTTCAAACTTTAATTTGAATTAGAATTAAAAATTTGAATTAGAATTAAAAAAATAGGCGTTGCAAACTTTGAAAATGCGAAATGGTGATTGTCTTTCGTTTCGACGCGATCGCGAAGCGTCTCTTGCATTGCGTTTTTACAATCCCATTCAATGAAAAAAAAGGCGAAATGGTGATTGTTTTTCGTAGAGACGCGAGGAAGAGACGCGAGCATCGCGTCTCTACAATCCCATTCAAAATGCGAAATGGTGATTGTTTTTCGTCTAAACGCGAGGAAGAGACGCGAGCATCGCGTCTCTACAATCCCATTCAATAAAAAAAAGGCGAAATGGTGATTGTTTTTCGTCTAAACGCGAGGAAGAGACGCGAGCATCGCGTCTCTACAATCCCATTCAATGAAAAAAAAAAGGCGAAATGGTGATTGTTTTTCGTAGAGACGCGATGTTTCGCGTTTCTTACATCTGATAACATGGGGAATATTTATTTTGAAACACGCGGCCTTATTAGCTTTAGCAGATGGTAGTTTATTTTATGGCCAGTCAATTGGTGTTGCTGGCCAACGTGTTGGTGAGGTGGTTTTTAATACCGCTATGACGGGCTATCAAGAAATTTTGACGGATCCATCTTATTGTCAACAAATTGTGACTTTAACTTATCCCCATATTGGTAATGTAGGTGTTAATGCTCAAGATGAGGAATCACAAAATGTTTTTGCAGCGGGCTTAGTGATTCGTGATTTGCCCTTGTTAGAAAGTAATTGGCGATCTGAAGGCTCTCTTGAAACTTATTTACAGCAGCATAAAGTTGTATCTATTGCCGGTATTGATACGCGACGTTTAACGCGCATTTTGCGTGAAAAGGGGGCCCAAAATGGATGTTTAGTGGCCGCTGCCCCTGAGCAGATTAACGCTGAGGCCGCTATTCAAGCCGCTAAGGCCTTTGCTGGTTTGCAAGGTATGGATTTGGCGAAACAGGTGTCTACGCAACAGGCTTACGAGTGGCATAAAGGGGCTTGGTTTCTCAATACGAAGGCAGCCCAGACAGCGCCCCAATGGCATATAATCGCTTACGATTTTGGTGTTAAACACAATATTTTGCGATTACTGGTTGAACGGGGTTGTCGTGTCACTGTGGTGCCAGCGCAAACGCCAGCGAGTGAAGTACTTAAAGAAAAACCAGATGGCGTTTTTTTATCGAATGGCCCTGGGGATCCCGAACCGTGTGATTATGCTATTGAAGCGATTCGAGAAATTGTTGATGCTCAAATACCGACTTTTGGGATTTGTTTAGGCCATCAATTATTGGGTTTAGCCTGCGGCGCTAAGACACTTAAAATGAAATTTGGTCATCATGGCGCTAATCATCCTGTTCAAGACTTAGCGACGGGGCGTGTGATGATTACGAGTCAAAATCATGGCTTTGCAATTGATGAAACCACTTTACCCGCTACTGTGCAAGCCACACATCGTTCTTTATTTGATGGCTCTTTGCAAGGCATACGACATACTGATAAACCGGCGTTTAGTTTTCAAGGCCATCCAGAGGCGAGTCCAGGGCCGCATGATGTGGCCGCTTTGTTTGACCAATTTATTAAGTATATTAGTACAGCGAATTAGTCTAGTACAGCGGATTAGTTTAGTACAGCGGATTAACGGAGAAAACGGATTAGTTTATTTGGTCGCATTGGGTCAATCCGGGAATGAAGTTAATCCGCGGTACTCATGATAACTGATTTCCACGCAAAAGTTTTGCGCGCAAAACTTTTGCGTGGAACTGATAACTGATAACTGATAATTTATAACTGAACATGAAACGTACTGATTTAAAAAGCATTTTGATTATTGGGGCTGGTCCGATTGTGATTGGTCAAGCTTGTGAATTTGATTACTCCGGTGCTCAAGCGTGTAAAGCGTTGCGAGAAGAGGGATATCGTGTCATTTTGGTTAATTCTAATCCGGCAACGATTATGACTGATCCTGAAATGGCGGATGCGACTTATATTGAGCCGATTCAGTGGGAAACGGTGGCACGGATTATTGAACGAGAACGCCCTGATGCATTATTGCCGACGATGGGGGGACAAACTGGGCTGAATTGTGCGTTGGATTTGGCGCGTGAGGGGGTGTTAGAGCAGTTTGGAGTAGAGATGATCGGGGCTTCTATTGAAGCGATTGAAAAGGCTGAGAATCGGGAAAAATTCCGCGAAGCGATGCGTAGAATTGATTTGGAAATGCCGCGATCTTTCATTGTACGTCAAATGGATGAAGCCTTTGAGGCACAAAGTAAAATCGGTTTTCCCGTTGTCATTCGACCCTCTTTTACTTTGGGAGGCAGTGGTGGCGGTATCGCTTATAATCGTGAAGAGTTTACCTTGATTTGTGAACGCGGTTTAGACTTGTCGCCTATTAAAGAGTTATTAATTGAAGAATCTGTTTTGGGTTGGAAAGAGTTTGAAATGGAGGTAGTGCGCGATCATAAAGATAACTGCATTATCGTTTGTTCAATCGAAAACGTTGATCCCATGGGGGTGCATACTGGTGATTCGATTACAGTGGCACCGATTCAGACGTTGACTGATAAAGAATATCAATTGATGCGTAACGCTTCAATAGCCGTGTTGCGCGAAATAGGTGTGGATACGGGCGGCTCGAATGTGCAATTTGCGATGAATCCCAAAGATGGACGTATGATGATTATTGAGATGAATCCGCGGGTTTCACGCTCTTCAGCACTGGCTTCTAAGGCAACGGGGTTTCCAATTGCTAAAGTGGCCGCTAAGTTGGCAGTGGGTTATACCTTAGATGAATTGGATAATGAAATTACAGGGGGGGCCACTCCTGCCTCTTTTGAGCCAACCATTGATTATGTTGTCACTAAAGTGCCTCGTTTTGATTTTGAGAAATTTCCACAAACTGAGCCTTTGCTAACGACACAAATGAAGTCGGTTGGTGAAGTGATGGCGATTGGACGCACTTTTCAAGAGTCGTTACAAAAAGCATTACGGGGTTTGGAAATCGGTGTGAGTGGACTTGATAAGCGTTTAGATCCCAGCCTAGATATGACATCTGGGCATGATGTCTTGCGACATCAATTACAAATTCCGGGGCCGGAACGTTTATGGTATATTGCTGACGCATTTCGGGTAGGGTGGACTATTGAAAAAGTCTACCAATTCACGGCTATTGACCCTTGGTTTTTGATTCAAATCGCGAATTTAGTTGATGAAGAGTCCAGTTTATGTATTGGCTGCTTGGAGAATATGGATGCCGATAGACTGCGTACTCTAAAACGTAAAGGTTTTTCAGATCAACGCTTAGCCCAATTATTAGATGTGAATGAAGCAAGCATCACTGCTTTACGCCACCATCTAAATGTGCGTCCGGTTTTTAAGCGTGTTGATTCTTGTGCCGCTGAGTTCGCAGCCACGACGGCCTATCTATATTCAACTTATGAAGAAGAATGCGAAGCTTGCCCAAGTCAACGCAATAAGATTATGATATTAGGGGGTGGCCCCAATCGCATTGGTCAAGGCATTGAATTTGATTATTGTTGTGTACAAGCCGCTCTCGCTTTGCGAGAAGACGGTTATGAAACCATTATGGTGAATTGTAATCCGGAAACCGTCTCTACCGATTATGACACGTCTGATCGGTTGTATTTTGAACCGTTGACGCTAGAAGATGTTTTAGAAATCATTGCGGTAGAAAAACCGAAAGGGGTGATCGTTCAATATGGTGGACAAACGCCCTTAAAATTAGCACGGGCCTTAGAAGCGGCAGGTGCGCCAATGATTGGAACAAGCCCTGATTCAATTGATCGGGCTGAAGATCGTTCCCGTTTTCAACAGCTAATCACTCAACTTGGATTGCGACAGCCTCATAATCGTACTGCTCGCAGCTGCGAAGAGGCTTTAAAACGGGCAGAAGAAATTGGTTATCCCTTGGTTGTACGGCCCTCTTATGTTTTGGGTGGACGAGCGATGGAAATCGTTTATCAGTCAGAGGATTTTAAAAACTATATGCTTCAAGCTATGGCCGTTTCCAATGACACCCCCGTCTTATTGGATCGTTTTTTGGATAATGCCATAGAAGTGGATATTGATGCGATATGTGATGGCGAACAAGTCTTGATTGGGGGTATAATGGAACACATTGAACAGGCCGGTGTACACTCTGGTGATTCAGCCTGTTCTTTACCGCCTTATGGTTTGTCCGCTATGATACAAGATCAATTACGTGAACAAATGACCCGTATGGCAATGGGCTTAAATGTGGTAGGATTAGTAAACGCTCAATTTGCTATTCAAAACCAAACCATTTACATCTTAGAAGTCAATCCGCGTGCCTCACGCACGGTGCCCTTTGTCTCTAAAGCAACCGGCTTATCTTTAGCACGAATTGCGGTTCGTTGTATGGTTGGCCGAAGCTTAACGACACAAGGCATCACCCAAGAATGCGTTCCCAATTATTATTCCGTCAAAGAAGCCGTTTTCCCCTTTGCTAAATTTTCCGGAGTTGATCCCTTACTCAGTCCAGAAATGAAATCAACAGGAGAAGTCATGGGGGTAGGCAGGAGTTTTGGTGAAGCCTTTGCCAAATCACAACTTGCTGCGGGTACCGGTTTACCGCGTTCTGGCATCGTCCTATTCAGTGTGCGCGATGTCGATAAACCCGCCGCAGTGGATATTGCGGGAGAATTAGCCGCATTAGGTTTTGAACTCTTGGCAACACACGGAACGGCACAAACTTTCCTTGAAGCGGGTATTACCTGCAAAATCATCAACAAAGTGTTTGAAGGTCGACCACACATTGTTGATTGGATCAAAAATGACGACATCAGCTTTATCGTCAATACGACTTCAGGTAAACAGGCGATAGCCGATTCATATACTATTCGCCGCACCGCGTTACAACATAAGGTGAGTTACACCACAACAATAGCAGGTGCCAGAGCGACAATGTTGGCCCTGAAAACAAGAGATGTAACCGATGTTAATCGTTTACAAGATTTACACCAAGAATTACAAGGCATAACAAGTATATGACTAAATCAATTATGACAATCCGGGGCGAACAAAAGTTGCGCGAGGATTTACACAACTTGAAAACAGTGCAACGGCCACAAGTTATTCAAGCGATTGCCGAAGCGCGTGCGTTGGGTGACTTAAAGGAAAATGCCGAATATCATGCGGCACGTGAGCAACAGAGTTTTATTGAGGGGCGTATCAACGATATAGAAAATAAACTGTCTAATGCCGAAATCATCGATATCACTAAACTGAATGTGAAAGGCAAAGTCGTCTTTGGTGCGACAGTCGAATTGATGAATATCGAAACGGAAGAAGAAGTCTCTTATCAAATCGTTGGCAATGACGAAGCGGATATCAAAGCCAACCTGGTTTCAATCAGTTCACCGATTGCCCGCGCCATGATAGGCAAAGAAGAAGGCGATATCGCAACTGTAGAAGCGCCAGGTGGCAAAAAAGAGTATGAAATTTTGGAAGTGAAGTACGTTTAACTGGCGATCTGACCCCCTATCCGTTTTCAAAAACGGGCGCTTTGCCCAGAATTTTTTGAATCACGTCAAATCAAATACTTATCGGTGTGCGGAGGCATTCATGCGTCGTTAATTTAGAAACTGATAGGTAGTAAGAACTGGCGATAAATCCCTACTACGAGCGTAGTGTTTGTAGTAGGCGATTTATCGCTCTGCTAAAGAAATAGGCGAACAATACGTTATCAGTTATCCCTTATCATCAAACTCATACAACAGAATGATAACTGACTGTTTATTTTCATCATTTTATCATTCTTACCGTACTGATGTTTTGACTCTACCCATGATTTTGAGATTGGGCTTGACAGTCTCCCAACTAACTCGTAGTATGCGCTGTTTTTATATTAAGCTAAATTTTGGCGAATTGATTAATAAATAACGGTTCATTGTTCATTGTTCATTCTAATGACTGTTCATTTTTTCATCTTTCATTCTAATGATGGAGTGTATTGCGAATGAAAACATTTTCCGCCAAACCCCAAGACGTTAATCATGAGTGGTTTATAATTGATGCTAACGAATTGGTATTAGGGCGAATGGCTACTGAAATTGCCAAACGTTTGCGTGGCAAACATAAACCAGAATATACCCCACACGTTGATACGGGCGATTATATTGTTGTTATTAATGCAGAAAAAGTGCGCGTAACCGGTAATAAAAGAACTGATAAAATGTATTATCACCATAGTGGTTATCCGGGTGGCATAAAATCAATCAGTTTTGATAAACTCATCATAAAAGCCCCAGAACGAATTATCGAACTTGCAGTTAAACGCATGTTACCTAGAGGGCCGCTAGGCCGCGATATGTTTCGCAAACTAAAAGTTTATGCCGGCCCAGAACATAAGCATGCTGCACAACAACCTATTCCTTTGACTCTAAACGGCTAAAGCGTTATGTTAGAACAATATTATGGTACCGGGCGACGTAAAAAGTCGGCAGCCCGTGTGTTTTTGAAACCTGGACAAGGTAATATTACGGTTAATGGTTGTCCATTAGATGAATACTTTGGCCGTAAAACAGCGCGTATGGTCGTGCGTCAGGCCTTAAAGGTGGTGAATTGCTTGGACACCTTTGATATTTATGCCACAGTGCGTGGTGGTGGCAATACTGGTCAAGCAGGCGCGATTCGACATGGATTGACTCGTGCCTTGATGCTATACGATGAAAGTTTTCGAGCCGCTTTGCGTAAGGCCGGATTTGTCACCCGTGATTCCCGTGCCGTTGAGCGTAAAAAAGTGGGATTACATAAGGCCCGTAAACGGCCACAATACTCCAAACGCTAATTTTCAGATTACCCCTTCTCATATTCTTTGCCCCAGTTTTTGGGGCAAAAAATCTTCAAGAAAATCTTATCTCTTTTATTATTACAATCAGAACTCGCGTTAATGGATAAAGCATAACGTTTTGTAGGGGGCAGCCCTAGCGTGTTTGCCCAGCAAAAATTATTTGAACCCTTTTCACATAAAAGGTTATGACTTTTGTCAAAAATTTTGACAAAAGACTTGCTTATATTTTTTGATTTGATTAAAATAGCCCCGCGTTTGTCCATGACTACCTTTTGAGTTGGATGTACCAACAGGTAACCATGCAAATGATATTAATGATAGCTGATAACTGATCATTGATAATTGATAACTGATTTTCACGCAAAAGTTTTTGCGCGCAAAAACTTTTGCGTGAAACTGATAATTTGATAATTGATTTGGGGGGTCGTTTAGTGGTAGGACAACGGACTCTGACTCCGTTAGCCCAGGTTCGAATCCTGGTCCCCCAGCCATTTTTACTTTTTTTAACCCTCTTTCCACATGGATGAGGGTTTTTTTATGCAATAGGTTTTCTCCAGCCTTCAAAACCATTTCAATCTGTGAGGTTTTTTTTTCACGCAAAGGCGCAAAGGCGCAAATGTGCTAAGTATTATTACTTGCTTAGCCTCTTAGCGTCTTAGCATGAGATTCGTTTTAGAATCCTCTTTAATCTTATTGGCTATTGCCTGCCTGTTTTTTCCAATTATAGTAATGATGAATTTTCTGCCCCATACCTTGGTAAGCGGCATAAAGGGCATCTAAATTTTCTGGATTATCCCGCATGTGACACTGGGCGCAAAGATCAAACCAAACCTTGTTTTCCTTGGCCACAAAGGCTTCTGGGCTTAAATCGAAAAGAGAACCCATACTCTGTCGCCCTTCAACATCTATGCAGCAGGGCAGAATTTCTCCCTGTGCTGAAATACTCACTAGATTATAAGTATGGAAAATACAATCACCTAGATTCGCATAATTAACCACTCGTCTTGAGGTGACCTGCCCAGCCCAATCGTGTTTGATTTCCAGTGTACTGCTTAAAACCGGAAACTTAGGAAACGCATTTTGTATCGCTTCAACCCAATCCTTGGCGCGTGGAATATGGAAAGAAATCATAATCCATGCTAAGCCAGCATCAATCAGTTTTTTGAGATAATCCATCTCCAAAAGTACCGCATTAGTCGAAAACCCAAAGGCCAAGCCTCGCTCATAGCACAATCGGGTTATGTCAATCAAATCAGGATGTAAAAGGGCCTCACCAAACAGATGTCCAGCCACAACATCCTTCCAGAAAGGATAATCCAAGGTTTTCTCAAAGACTTCTAATGGCATGTCTTCTTTAACGCGTTGCATAGACGGTTGTGGACAGTAATGACAACGCAAGTTACAACGGCTCGTCAGTTCAATCGCGTAGATTTCCATTCAGTTATCAGTTATAAATTATCAGTTATCATCGTTCAATTTCACAGGGCGAACACGTAGCTTCGCTCCTACAGAGCCCTACCTTTGTATAAGCACTGATAACGCAACGTTGACAGGCATTTTCAATGCCTAGCTCATCAGCTAAAACACAGCATTGACAAAACAACTTTTGTAGCTTGTCAGCATAACTATCATCACTTAAGGCAAAGACACAAGTACGACAAATAAAATCTTCAGGGGCCGATTCTTCTCCAGATACCCAACGCCGAAATTGGCTGAGTTGTTCGCCTTGTTCAATTTCAGTTGCACTGTTTTGTGCAATATGACCGATTTTATAGTGCCCCAAGTAATCTTGACAACATAATATCGCCTCACCTGAAGGGACAAAATGCAACCATTGATTTTGACGGCCTGTTGCACAACCGCGTAAAGTTTTATGATAAAACGGTGATTTTGATAACATATCAGTCGGTTTACCCGCAAAATCAGAAAGCGGGCTGATAACGAAATCGGGCACCGTGGAATTGGAAAATGCCGTCATCACCTGCTGAATATTGAGGCTATGTTGCTTATCCAAGTGGCCCACTATCAACAGTTTCACTTCGATTTTATCATTTTGCTTTTCAACTTCGGCTAAGAGGAATTGAATATGAGATATCACACGTTTGAGATCGTGGGTACCCCTGCTCTGATAATATTGCGTCTCATCTAATGTTGAGAGATTGATCACAAAAGTCGTGACACCCGCTTTCAATAAATCCATCGTTAAAGCCGGTTTCAGGCCCGAAGCATTTGTCGTGATTAAAACCTCAAAACCGGCCTGGTTTAAACGCGCCACTCTTTCAACTAGTTCTTTATCATAAGTCGGTTCGTTGAAACCACTAATATGAACATTTTCAAGCGGATAGGCGCGTATTCCCGCTACTATTTTATCAAATATCGCCATCGACATCTTTTCTTTAGATCGCCTTTCCAACGAGACGGGGCAAAAATAACAACGTTGATTACAAACAGTCGTGGTTTCGATTTGAACGTATTTCAGTGTCATGGTAGAGGTGTCAGATGTTTCAGGTGAGGCGGGAGTTCTCCATTTGCTCTCATCTCTAATTCGTTTATCCCAGTAATTAGTTGTACTATATGTTAACTATAAAAATTATTTCATATCCCTATTTTATGTTCACTATAAAAAAATAAAATAGCCATAATATCCATTTGTTTTTAAATGATTTAATAAAAAAATCGGATCATTTCTTATTGACATGTATTGAAGTTTAACATATCGTGCATTCCAAAATTTTATCCGTCTTTTCAAACATAAATTTATTTATAATTTATATATAAAGGAATCTTTATCTTATGGCAAATCCTAACACGATGGTGAATACCGCTTTGGCCAGTGTACTGGCGATGGGTTTAGGTACAGTATCTACAAATGTGCTGGCTGCTAAACCGGGTTTTGAGAAATGTGCTGGCATCGTCAAAACCGGTATGAATGCTTGTGGAACAAGCAAACATGGTTGTGCTGGGGCAGCGACAAGCGATGGTGATTCTGAAGAATGGATTTACCTGCCAAAAGGCACTTGCGAAAAAATTGTTAAAAGCACTCTCAAGCAAGAAGCCGATGATGCTCAACCCAAAGTAGAAAACTGGGAAAAATGTGCTGGCATCGTTAAAACCGCTATGAATGCTATGCTTGTGGAACGAGCAAACATGCTTGCGGTGGAGAAGCAAAAACTGATGCTGATTCTGAAGAATGGATATTGGTGCCACAAGGCACTTGTAATAAGATTGTCAATGACAACGTAAAATAAAACCCTGTTTGATCGCTTTGCACTGTAAGAAGGCGTAGGAGTCCAAGATTTATCTTGAACATCTTTAACCATCTTGGATTCCAACAAAAATACTGAAGTTCTAAGCAATACCCACCCATCTTGCTACGTCAGAAAAAAAACAATGACAACGCATTTCCCCCCCTCCCAAATTACCGGTGCCGGCCTTGGTTTACGTTCTGAGCATTATCAAGATATTCTGATTCACCATCCCCCAGTACAGTGGTTTGAAGTCTTATCTGATAATTATCTGGCGGCCGCTGGACAACCGCTTCACTATTTAGAACGAATCCGCAACAATTATCCGATAACCTTACATGGTGTCGGCATGTCTTTGGGTTCCGCTGATCCTTTGAATTTAGAATACTTAACGCGATTAAAACGTTTAGCCAACTGGATGGAACCCGCTTATATTTCTGATCATCTGGCTTGGATTTCTATTAACGGTTGCTATCTCAGTGATTTAGCCCCGCTGCCTTATACCGAAGCCGTCATGGAACAGGTTGCCCAGCGCATTATTCAAGTGCAAGATTTTCTTGAACAGCGTATTTTGCTTGAAAACCCCTCAACTTATGTCGCTTTTAAAAGCTCAACTATGCCAGAATGGGCTTTTATTCAAGGTGTTGTAGACAAAGCAGATTGTGATTTGTTATTGGATGTCAATAATATTTACGTCAGTGCCACTAATCATGGATTTGATCCGCTAAACTACCTCAATGCCATTCCCACCGAGCGCGTCAAAGAAATTCACTTAGCGGGATACGAGGAAGAAGAAAATTATCTGTTTGACACACACGGATATCAGGTTCATCCCCCGGTTTGGGATTTATATCAAAAAGCATTAGAACGTTTTGGCGCGGTACCCACTCTCATTGAATGGGATACGGATATTCCGAGTTTTGAAGTTTTAATGGCGGAAGCGGATAAAGCCGATGCCCTGATTAAAAAAATAGCCAACAACCGTTCAAAAGCTTAATGATGCTGGAATATAACGACAAGGATTGTTTATAATAAAGGATTATATCCTGATTTATAAGGCTAAACTCCTAACATGCTGACAGGTGACTTAATGGAATTGGCTGCACTACAACAATTATTTTATGACGCGATTTTTGATAAATCGGGTACTCGTTCAGAAGCACTTTGTCAACACATCACAACGGCCCCCAACTTGACGGCCGCTGACGGTATCGCGATTTATCGTGGTAGTATTTTGGGTAAGCTGAGCAGTACGCTGCAAGCCATTTATCCGTTTTGCCACCGCTTAGTGGGCGACACCTTTTTTAGAATGACAGCCAGCACTTATGTTCATCTTTCCCCATCAACCTCTCCTGATTTAGGCGATTATGGTGAAGACTTTCCAGAATTTTTGGCTATGTTTGAGCCAGCCGCCTCACTCCCCTATTTGCCCGATATGGCCCGTTTCGAATGGCACTGGCACCGCATTTTTAATGGAGAAGACACAAGCCTTTTAGATTTCCAAGCCTTAGCCAATATACCACATGAAAAATGGGGCGAACTGATTTTCAAATTACCTAAAGCCAGTGTGTTATTGGAATCTGTTTATCCCATCCATCGCATTTGGCAAGTGAATCAGCCAGATTATGAAGGTGATGACTCAGTGAATTTAGACGAAAGCGGTGTCAAAATCTTGCTTTGGCGACAAAACGATGAAATGCGTCTTGATTTACCTACTGATTCAGAATGGCAATTATTAAAAGCGTTTCAATCTCAGCAGCCATTTGGCTTGATTTGTGAAGCGTTAGCCAATAATGAAGCAACACTTGACGTATCGGCATTACTCACCCAATTTGTGCAACGTGGCTGGATTGCTGATTTTAGTTTTTAGCTGAACGGTAGATAAACTATAAGGATTGTATATATAGCGTTTCCCAATTGAATGAAGTACAAATTATTTTCGTTCCCAATTTATTTTGCGGCCTGATTTTCGTTCCCAATTTATTTTGCGGCCTGATTTTCGTTCCCAATTTATTTTGCGGCCTGATTTTCGTTCCCAATTTATTTTGCGGCCTGATTTTCGTTCCCAATTTATTTTGCGGCCTGATTTTCGTTCCCAATTTATTTTGCGGCCTGATTTTCGTTCCCAATTTATTTTGCGGCCTGATTTTCG
>Ga0190315_1000342_pt1 | contig 25632 bp, 30 predicted proteins | sample 48701101_MG_FD_161673 | JGI IMG/M metagenome (GOLD analysis project Ga0190315, IMG submission 161673) | Hydrothermal vent sediment bacterial communities from Southern Trench, Guaymas Basin, Mexico - 4870-11-0-1_MG | ecosystem: Environmental > Aquatic > Marine > Hydrothermal vents > Sediment ...
GACCGGAGAGGCAGTGCAATCCGGCCCGCGATCGAAACCCTGCAAAAGGCAAACCGCTCCTGCGGCAGGGCACGGACGGCAACCGTTCACAGGGAGGGGATATTTCTTTGAACAGTTTAACGGAAGCCCCCGTAGTTTTCTTGGCTTTTGCTGTGGGGGAAACTGCATCGCCTTACGCGCAGCGTAAGGCGAATGCAGAGGGGGCAGGACATCCCCCATGTCAAAAGCCTTAAGAAAACAAGGGGCTGAAGTGTTAAGTGAAAAGAAATATCCCCTCCCTGTGAACGGTTGCTGGGACCACGGGTTCATAAGAATATTTACAAAATTATCATATTTATCGCGATCAGGACAGCGGTAAAAAGAAAAAACCGGGTTTCCGGTGTCCGCGAAATATTATTTACACTGCAAAAACCCTGAAATATAATCGGTCTCAGCTTAATACAGCGGGCTTCAGAATCATTGACGTATATTCAAAAAAATGGTATCGGGGCCAAGCTGAAGTATGCTTGAGTTTATTGACAGTCGTATGTCGGGGCGTGGCGCAGTCTGGGAGCGCACCTGAATGGGGTTCAGGGGGTCGGAGGTTCGAATCCTCTCGCCCCGACCATTTGCATGTCATATCAGCCTGCTTTTGCAGGTCCATTGATGATCCTGGCATTTCTGAGTGATTTCGGGTTAAAGGACCCCTATGTGGGGATAGTCAAGGCAGTCATGCTTGGCATCAATCCAGCCCTGCATATCGTGGACATCAGTCACCAAGTTACCTCTCAGGATATCATGGGCGGGGCCTTTATGCTGGGATCTGCTTTCAGGGAATTTCCGCCCGGAACCTGCTTTCTTGCTATAGTTGACCCCGGTGTCGGATCCCCAAGAGCTGGTCTTCTGGCCGTTACGAAGCGTTACATCTTTCTGGCGCCGGACAACGGTCTCTTGACCATGGTGTTCAGATATTCCGAACAAGTGACATGCTTCAGCATAAAGAACAGTCGCTATTTCAGGCATCCGGTAAGCAATACATTCCACGGAAGGGATATATTTGCCCCTGTTGCAGCTCATCTGAGCCTTGGAGCAGAACCGCACTCCTTTGGCCCTCTCTGTCCGGATCCTGTTCGGCTGCCATGGCCCGAACCAGTTATCAGGGAACAATACATTGGGGGCGAAGTAATATACATGGACGGCTTTGGAAGCCTGATTCTCAACATACCCGCTGACCTCATCCAGCAAAGGGGACCTGTTGGCAAAATGTTCGAGGTCAATATCAAGGGGATGGAATTACCCTTACTCAGCACTTACTCGGATGTGGCCAAAGGTAAGCCCCTGGCCCTTATCGGCAGTTCCGGTTTTCTGGAGGTGGCCGTAAATCAGGGAAGTGCAGCAGAAGTGCTTGATGCCGGTGTCGGTGAAAAAGTGGTTGTTATCTCGAAAAAGATTACACCGCAAAAACAGGACGGATAGCATAAACAGCAATCTCAGATTAAATTTTCTATCGTTTCTCTCAGCTCTTGCATTTTAAAAGGCTTGTGAATAACGTGGTCGGCCTTCTTCCCATGAGGTAGTTTTTCAGGGTGGTATCCGTAACCGGTAATGGCAATTATAGGCGTGTCAGGATGATTTTGTTTGAAAACGGAGATGATTCCTATGCCGCTCACATAAGGCATGCTTATGTCAGTTATTACGAGGTCATAGTCTTTCTTGATCTCCTCCAAGCCCTGCAGCCCGTCACTAGCTGTAACAACATCATAGCCAAAATAAGTCAGATAATCCTTTAGTACGCTAAGGATTTTCTGGTCATCTTCGATAACGAGCAGGCGTTTTTTGATTTTTCCCATTTTTTTATATAATCAAAAAATCTTATTGATGTAAATACCCTTATCGGTAAACTTCAACGGGTTCAGCGGAAAGCGGAAGATAATATCCAGGGATTTAAACTACTTATTGATTTATTTTTTCTAATCTCTCAGACCCTGAATTAATCAGCCATTATAATGGGTACTTGATGCGGCTTTATGGCCTCTGCATTGCCCAATCTCCGACTCTGATTTATTATAAATTATTATGAAATCTAATCTTTCTAACATAGTCCGGGCGCGCAGAGCTACCCGCGTCATTCATGTCGGGGATGTGGCCATCGGCGGCGATTATCCCATTGCGGTTCAGTCTATGAGCAACACGGATACAAGGGATGTCACCGGCACTGTCGCACAGATTCACCGCCTGCAGGAAGTCGGGTGCGAGATTATAAGGGTGGCAGTGCCTGATATTGCTGCTGCTCAGGCGATTTCTAAGATTAAAAAATCAATTTCCATACCCGTTATTGCAGATATACACTTTGACTGGCGTCTGGCTGTGGCCTCGATCGAAGCCGGTGCCGACTGCATAAGGATTAATCCCGGAAATATCGGAAGCTGGAAGAGGCTGGCACGAGTAGTAGAAAAGGTCAAAGAATACGGGATATCCATGAGGGTGGGGGTCAATGCGGGTTCCCTTGAAAAGGACATCAGGAAAAAATTCGGCGGCCCAATACCTGAAGCCCTGGTGGAAAGCGCGCTCAGAAATATCGGCCTTATAGTTGATATGGGCTGCGAGTCCATCAAGATCTCCATAAAATCTTCGGACGTCCTTGATACAGTGGATGCTTACCGTCGTTTGTCCCGGGAGACGGATTTTCCTCTGCATCTTGGTGTAACCGAAGCAGGAGGGCTTATCCCCGGAACCGTCAAGAGCAGTATCGCCCTTGCAGCCCTTCTCATGGATGGTATAGGCGATACTATGAGGGTTTCGCTGACCAGAGATCCTGCAGAAGAGGTCCGGGTCGCATACGAGATCCTTCGGGCACTGAGAATAAGACAGCGTGGTCCGGAAATAATTTCATGTCCCACGTGCGGGCGATGTGAAATAGACCTCTTTTCTCTGGCTTCCGAGGTAGAACGCAGGGCGCAACGGATTCCGTATCCATTGAAGCTGGCTGTAATGGGATGCATAGTAAACGGACCCGGAGAAGCCAGGGAAGCAGATATCGGCCTTGCCGGCGGAAAGGGCGTCGGCCTTATCTTTAAAGGAGATCGCCTCTTGAAAAAGGTACCTGAGCAGGAACTGCTGGAAACGTTCTGGGAAGAGGTAGAACAGTTGGCGGAGATCGAAAGACGTAAGGTCGAAGATAGGGAAAATCAGTAAATATCCGGTGAACCAGTGGTCCGCTGCGGAAGGTTGCCGTCCGTACCCTGCCGCAGGAGCGGTTTGCCTTTTGCAGGGTTTCGATCGCGGGCCGGATTGCACTGCCTCTCCGGTCCGCGATGAGTGAGCTTTGAAACCCGGAAAAAGGTGACCGCTCCAAGGCGGGATATAACGGGTTCACCGGATATTTACGAAAATTAGGGTAAAGGATAATGAGATACTCCAGATTTTTTTTACCTACCTTAAAGGAGGTTCCTGCAGAGGCAGAGGTTATATCCCACAAATTGATGCTGAGGGCCGGAATGATCCGGAAGCTGGCCTCCGGCCTCTATTCGTATCTGCCCATGGGCCTGAGATCCCTTCGCAAGGTAGAAAAGATAATCAGGGAGGAGATGAACCGTGCCGGTGCCCAGGAAGTACTCCTGCCCATGGTCCAGCCTTCAGAGCTCTGGCGGGAAAGCGGCAGGTGGGAGCGCTACGGAAAGGAACTCCTGCGTTTTGAAGACAGGCACGGCAGGGCCAGTTGCCTCGGTCCTACCCATGAAGAGGTAATCACGGATATCGTGCGAAAGGAGATCAGATCGTACCGGGATCTTCCGCTGAATCTGTATCAGATCCAGACAAAATTTCGTGATGAGATCCGGCCCCGCTTCGGGCTCATGCGGGGCAGGGAGTTCATTATGAAAGACGCCTACAGCTTTGACGTGGATGCCGAGGCCCTCGAGGAGACCTACCAGGTTATGTACAGGGTCTATTGCCGGATATTCGAGCGCTGCGGCCTTGATTTCAGGCCTGTTGAGGCAGATACCGGCAGCATCGGGGGGCACGCCTCCCATGAATTCATGGTCATGGCGGATTCGGGAGAAGACCGGATAGCATGCTGCACATCCTGTGATTATGCGGCAAATGTTGAACTTGCTCCTGTAATTCATTCACCAGATCACCAAATCACGAATGAGTCCCTTGTTGAGTGTAAGAAGGTCCATACACCGGGAAAACGCTCAATAGAGGAAGTAACGGATTTCCTTGGGGTGCCTGCCGGCCGCCTTGTCAAGACCCTCATAGTGATGGCTGATGATAAACCCGTCGTGGCTCTCATAAGGGGCGATCACGAGCTGAACGACCTGAAGCTGAAGCGTCTCTTGGGAGCGGAGCGTCTCGATTTTGCCGACGAGGTCACGGTCCAGAAGGTTACAGGGGCACCTGCCGGGTTTGCAGGACCGGTCGGCCTTCCCGAGAACTTTAAGGTAGTGGCTGATCAAGACGTTTCCCTGCTCAGGAATTTCGTAACAGGCGGCAATGAAGTTGATGCCCATTTTACCGGTGTAAACTGGGGCAGAGACGTTTCCATGCCGGAACTTGCCGATATCAGGGTTATTTGCGAAGGAGACCCGTGCCCCAGATGCAAGGGGAAGATAGAACTTAAACGCGGCATAGAGGTCGGACACATTTTCAAGCTCGGGACCAAATACAGCGAGGCCCTGGGGGCCACATTTCTGGACGCCAACGGAAAGAAACGGCTCACCGTCATGGGATGTTACGGTATCGGCGTGGGGCGGACCGTGGCGGCGGCCATAGAGCAGAATCACGATGAAAACGGTATTATATTTCCAGTACCGCTTGCCCCCTTTGAGGTAATAATCTCCCTGATAGATACCAGAGATACTGTGATGTCAGAGGCTGCCGAAAAACTCTACAACGGATTGATGACCCGGGGTCTGGAGGTCCTGCTTGATGACCGCAGGGAGCGTCCCGGTGTGAAGTTCAAGGATGCTGACCTGTTGGGGATTCCGTTGAGAATTGTTGTGGGCAAGCGATTTAAAGAAAAAGATGAGGTGGAAATCAGGAGTCGCGCCACAGGTAAGACTATCTCAGTAAAAAAGAACGAAGCCGTGAAAAGGGCTGTCGAATTACTCAAGTGATCCGTCTCAACGACATACTTGACGGGATCCATTCCTACCTCCCGGATGCAGACACCAGTCTGGTAGAAAAGGCCTATGTATATTCCGCCAAGGTCCATGCCGGGCAGACAAGGCTTTCCGGCGAACCCTATCTCTCGCATCCGCTGGCAACGGCCTATATTCTGACACACTTGCATCTGGACCTGGCCAGCATAGCAGCCGGTCTCCTGCATGACACATTAGAAGATACCCTTACCTCCTTTGAGGAACTGGAGGAGATGTTCGGCAAAGATGTGGCCCAGATCGTGGATGGGGTCACAAAGCTCAGCAAAATCCGGTTCGAGAGCCAGATCCAAAAGCAGGCGGAAAACACCCGCAAGATGATCCTTGCCATTTCAAAGGACATCCGGGTCCTGCTGGTAAAGCTTGCCGACAGGCTCCATAATATGCGTACCCTGAAGTATCAAAAGGAGTATAAAAGGGTCAAGATCGCCAGGGAGACCCTGGATATCTATGCCCCTCTGGCAGGTCGCCTCGGGATCGGCTGGATCAAAAGCGAACTTGAGGATCTGGCCTTTCTGAATATCTATCCTGAAGAATACCAAAGGCTCCAAAAAGAAGTAGAGGCCCGCCTGAGCAGGAGAAAGGCCTATGTGGATGAAGTCAAAGATCTCATAGCCGGGAAGATGGCTGATTTCGGTCTTTCATGCAAGGTGCTCGGAAGACCCAAACACCTCTATAGTATCTTCCGGAAGATGCGTACAAGAAAAATACCCCTTGAAGAGATCTATGATCTGATAGCCTTCAGGATCATTATGAAAAGTGCCAAGGAGTGCTATGAGGCCCTTGGAATCGTTCATTCGCTCTGGAAGCCGATTCCGGGACGTTTCAAAGATTACATCAGTCTTCCAAAGACCAACATGTATCAATCCCTCCACACCACTGTTATAGGTCCCTATGGCGAGAGAATGGAGATCCAGATCCGCACCGAGGAGATGGACACTGTGGCGAATGAAGGCATTGCCGCCCACTGGCTGTATAAAGAGGGGACAATAGTCAGCAAGGAAAAGGCACACCAGTTCGACTGGCTTTTTCAGCTCATAGAGTGGCAGAAGGAGCTGGATGATCCAAGGGAATTCATTGAGTCGGTGAAGATGGATCTCTTTCCCAACGAAGTATATGTGTTCACTCCAAAAGGAGAGATTAAGGAGTTTCCCCGGGGAGCCACTCCGATAGACTTTGCCTATGCAATCCATACCGAGATAGGGAACCATTGTGCAGGGGCCAAGGTAAACGGCAGAATCGTGCCCTTGAAATATCAATTCCATAACGGGGAAATGGTAGAGATAATTACATCCGATAAGCACTTCCCCAACAGGGATTGGCTTAAGTTTGCCAAGACCAGCAGGGCCCGGGCAAAGATCCGCCAGTGGATAAAAACAGAAGAAAAGGGAAAGAGCCTTGCCCTGGGAAGGGACCTTTGTGCCAGGGAATTCAAGAGGCACGGGTTGGACTTCAGCGATTTTATAAAGACCAAAAGTGCTGAAGTTGCCAAGGCGCTGTCTTTCAAGACCCCGGAGGATATGTTTATTGCAGCCGGATACGGCAAGATTGCCCCTTCTCAGATAATCAGAAAGCTGCGGGCGGGACAACCTGAAGAATATAAACCGGAAGAAAAGGAATCAAGGGTAAAGAAATTTACCGACAAGACAGAGCCGCAGGGCATCCTGATTCATGGTCTTGATGATATCATGATCCACCTGGGCAAATGCTGCACACCGGTTCCGGGAGACGAGGTTGTCGGCTATATAACAAGAGGAAGAGGAGTTACAGTCCATAGAGAAAATTGCTCTAATATCCGTAACCTGGATTCAGACAGGCGTGTAGAGATTACATGGGCATATGCTGATGGAGCCACTTATCCTGCCGGGATCCGGGTCAGCACGGTCGACCAAAAAGGCATGCTGGCCGCAGTCAGTAATGCAATAAGTGCCGGAGAGGCAAATATCCTGGAGGCAAAGGTTGCCACGACTCCGGATTATGCTGCCGTTCTTGACTTTGTCATTGCGGTGAAAAACCGGATGCAACTGAGGAAAATCCTCTCAAGCATAAGGAAGCTTGAGGGTGTAAAGCTTGCTGAGCGCACTTCTCCAGGATAAGGGGGCTCGATTTTAGGATCTCTGCTTTTTGTACGATAATATAGAGGAAAGAGATTAAAGATAAATCGGGGCTTATGAGGGTTTTATCACTCTGCCGGAGCGAATACAATGGGTGCAGACACGAATGCGTTTTATTTGCCCGTTAACAACCGCCCTGACCCTTTGCAGATTTGGCAGCCAGCGCCTACGGGTATGATTATTTGCATGACTTACGTTGCAACCGGTGACCGGGCGTTTACCACATATTTCACATACCTTAGACATTTTCAGAACCTCTCTCTTATGGTGGAGGATATATAACCCGACTGCGGGATTACTGCAAGGCTTATCGGAGAAACTGTATGAGCAAACGTAGAAAGACACCCAGAGCACCAATAGCTATACAAGTAAATTATCATTCTGTAGATAACTTTCTCAGGGACTTCGCTGATGATCTGAGTACAGGAGGAATGTTCATAGCAACTATGAATCCTTTTGAACCGGGGACCCAGTTGATCCTGGAGTTTCTTCTGCCAGGGCATAATTATCCCATCCGGGTGAAGGCCGAGGTGATGTGGAGCCGGACCAAACTCACGTCCACTGACCAGAGGCGGGGCATGGGAGTAAAATTCAAAGATCTTAGCGACAGTGCCAGGGAAAAGATTGATTCCATTATCAAAAAGTATGGTTCGTCGGCCCCCTGAAAACAGGCGGTGTCGAAAAATGATAAGGCTAACAGGGAAGATCAGGACAACCGTTTTATTCTTTTAAGGCATTCTTAATGGCCTTAATTAACTCATCCGGGTCAATCGGTTTTTCAACATAACCATCAGGTACAGTATACTTTGTTAACCCGGTGGTCTCTACAAACTTTTCCTCATCGGCCATCGGCTTCTTGTACATGAAATCTCTGAAATCAACACCTGTTACTTCAGAGACACCTGTTACCACCACTACGGGAGTATGGCTCATGTCCGGATCACTTCTCAATTCCTGGAACATGGTGATGCCGCTTTTCTTCGGCATCATCAAATCGAGGAGTACCAGATCCGGTTTTTCCGTTCGCAGTAACTCCAGGCCCTCAACCCCGTTCTTTGCACTGATACTTGTGTAGCCGTTCTCCTCAAGAACCGCACCAACAAACGTAATAATGTCAGGCTCATCATCGACGATTAAGATCTTCTTGGACATTTTCCCCTCCTTATCTTCCTTCGATGATAACCGACACACACAGACTGTTCATCGAACCATGGTCCAGCAAATGTAAATATCCGGTGAACCCGTTATATCCTGCCTTGAAGCGGTTACCTTTTTCCGGGTTTCAAAGCTCACTTATCGCAGACCGGAGAGGCAATGCAATCCGGCCCGCGGTTGAAACCCTGCAAAAGGCAAACCGCTCCTGCGGCAGGGCACGGATGTCAATTTCCAAGTGGACCACGGGTTCACCGAATATTCACCAGCAAATACATATAAACCCTGACTTATTGAGAAGTTACATACCATCTTGCTGCTGATCGTGTCAAGGTCCAGCACAATTCTTGATGATGAGGAAAGGCCCGCTGAGATGCATCCTACATGCCCAAGAGTGCTCCTATCTCAGGATGCTTGCTTATGACCCTCAGGAACTGGGCGGTGCGATGTTCCAGGCGGTTTTCCAGTATTTGTACTATTTTCTGCATAACAGCATATCCCATAGCCTGGTCCTTATCGAGGACGGCCAGAAAACCGGCCCCGGGGATAACCAATATTTCAGAGGGCTCGGCAGACGCGGCATAAGATGTGTGAGTCGCCGATGGAAGAAGGGCGGACCAGCCAAAAGAATACCCCGGCTTTATGGCACTGAGAGAGATAATAAGGGTCGGGGCAAGCTCTGCCTCGAGCAACACCTTGCCGCGTTTGAGTGAGTAAAAATGGTCCGCCTTGCTGCCTGGTTCGTAAATGACCTGTCGTTCCCCGATAGACTCCGTCTGAACCATCGGAGCCAATTCCTCAAGCATCTGGTCCGTCAGACCTCCAAACAATACGACCCTTCTCAAGTCTTCTATGGAAACCATTTATATCTCCCTTTCCGTCTATATCACATTAAGAGAAATATGACTACAAGAAAAATGGTGGCTATGGCAGCGCTTACCCCGATGGGGGAGCTGCCTGTCTCTAATGCTGCGCGGAGACCGGCCTTTTTGCAGGCCAGTTTTTCTCCTGTTGTACCGCTTATCACCCATATGGGCACCATCACCGAGAGCGCAGCCCTTGTCGGAGCATCCCTTGAGATGCGGCCAAGATAACCGGCCAGGCCACCCACAAAGATCTTTTCTGATGCGGCGTTTATACCGTTCAGGCCCTTGTCCATGATAGAGTAAAAGAGCCGGCCACCCTTGCGGTAGAACCAATCGACATCGAGGTTGACGCACCTTTTCTCGGACGGATAGACACCGGAAAGTACTAAAAACACAAAGGCCAGGGTAGCAAACAAAAGGAGCTGGGCCATACCGACTACATGGGAGGCTGTGTACGGAACAAAATCGACCGGGTAAGGAAGCAGCTTATATAAATAACCGGGGAACAGACCTATGGCAATACACAGGAAGGCCGAAATACCCATGGCAAGACACATATTCAGAGGGGCTTCTTTCGGACGCAGGCCCGAGTCATGACCAAAAAACGCGAAATAAGGCACCTTGATACCTGCATGTTCCAGCACTCCGACTGAGGCAATCATCAAAAGGAACCAAATGATCGTCAAATTATTATTGGCAGCAGCCGCGGTTATCGTCATGGATTTAGTGACAAACCCGCTCGTAAACGGAAAGCCGGAGATTGATGCAGCCGCAATTATGCAACATATAGCAGTAAAAGGCATTGTCCTGTAAAGTCCCCCCAGGGCCGTGCAATTAATCTTTCCCGTGCGATGCAGGACAGCTCCCATAGACATAAAAAGGAGGGCCTTGTAAATGATATGGGCAAAGACATGGGAAATTGCGCCATTAATGGCCAACTGCGTTCCTATGCCAACGCCGCACACCATATAGCCCACCTGATTGATCAGGCTGTAGCTCAGGACTCTTCTTAAGTTATTTTCAATGACCGCAAAGAAGACGGGAAACACCGTCATAATTGCCCCGATCCAGATCAAGATCTCTGTACCCGCAAATCCCCTGGCCAGGACATAGACAGCGGTCTTCGACGTATACACACTCAGGAATACCGTTCCAGTGGGAGTGGCCTCCGGATAGGCATCCGGCAACCACGGATGGAGAATAGGCCAGGCGGAATTTACGCCAAAGCCAAGAAATATCAATAAAGAGGCCAGGCTATGTAATCCGATATGTCCGAATTCAATACTTCCCGTCTCCTGCACGTAAAGCACGATGCCTGCCAAAAGGCACAGACCTCCGGCGGCATGAACCAGAAAATACCTGAAGCCGGCGTAAAGCGATGCCCTTGTCCTCCGGCTCCAGATCAACATAACAGAGCTGATGGTGAGCAATTCCCAGAAGATAAACAAAGACAGCAGATCTCCTGCAAAGACGACCCCGAGAGCGCTGCCGGAGTAAATCAGCCCGGCCAGATGCTGGAGATCGTCCTTTACGTGAAGGGAATACAGCAGGGCAATAAAAGTTATTATATGGTAAATATAGCCAAAAAGGAGGCTCAGCCTGTCCATTTTGCCGAAGACAAGGTCATAACCGAGAAACCGGAAGACCCAGTGGGTCCCCTCAGGGATACTGATCAGGTTTATGAAGCCGACCACAGGGATGAGCAGCAAGAAGGCACTTTTCCATTTTCCCTTGATAAAGGGAACCAATAATCCCCCAGTGATAAATATGACTGCTGGCGGGACCGTGCTAATCATAATAATCCTCTCGTCTTTCCACTATCGGCCGCAGGATGTATTTTGCGGCAAGTACGATCAATACCAGGACTACAAATCCAAAGACGGCATAAAACTCCGGCCACTCTTCCCAAGAAAAATGGGCATGTTTGTGGATAAAGAATTCAGCGACAAGCAGACCGGTCAGCACAGATAAAAAGCACCCAAAAACTGTTTTAAAGTTTCTCGGCCTGTCAAAGAAATACTTTTTTTCTTCGCCTGTCTCTTCTTTCATGGCAATTTCCTCAAGTCTTAAAAAGTACTCACGAAAATAAGACCCAGGTATAACGTAGCTATTATAGTCACTATGAAAAAAACAGTCCTATACGGGGGAATGGGCTCGTGACTGAGTTCCATCTTCCCTTCTATTTCATCACTTCTTTCCTCGCCCATGGCTTACATCCCTGTTATATTTTCTACCATCATACTGGCCAACCTGAAAAAAGGTTGTGGATAAAAAAGCAGAATCACGGAAATTATCGCTGTAATAACCAAGGGGACCACACAGAAAAGAGGGGCCTCTTGCACCTTGTTTTCAAACATGGCCTCTTCCGGCCTGCAGAAGAATGCCGTATAGGTAATGGGTATAAAGTAGCAGGCATTCAGAAAGGAACTAAAGAGCAAGACTATCAGAAAGCCTATCTGGTGGGCCTGAAGGGCTCCTAACGCGAGATACCATTTACTTATGAACCCGCCGCAGGGCGGGACTCCGATGATACTCAATGATGCGATAAAAAAGGCCGCCATGGTCACCGGCATCCGCCTGCCGATCCCGACCATCTCGCTGATGTTCTTCCTGCCTGTGGCCACGAAGATTGCCCCGGCACAAAAAAATAAGGTGATCTTGCCGAAGGCGTGCATGGCGATATGGAGCATGCCGCCGATCATCCCCTTCGGGGAAAGGAGTGCTACCCCAAGCACGATATAAGAGAGCTGGCTGATCGTTGAAAAGGCAAGACGCCGCTTCAGGCCGTCCTGGGAAAGGGCAATGAATGAGCCGACCAGAATGGTGAATGCGGCGACATAACATACTGCCGTCCCGAAATGGAAAAAGGATAAGAGTTGAATCCCAAAGACACCGGTCAGGATACGAACGATGCTGAAGACACCCACCTTCACAACCGCCACCGCATGCAGCAGGGCGCTGACCGGCGTAGGTGCCACCATGGCCGCCGGAAGCCATGAGTGCATGGGCATAATAGCCGCCTTGGCGAACCCGAAGACAAACATGAGCAACAAGGCAAAGAGCATGGGGCGGGATGCGGCGGTCCCTGCCAAGATGCCGTGTCTGCTGAACTCGAGGGTGCCAGCCAGGTCATAACATATGAGCATGGCCGGCAGCACGAGACCGATGGACGCGCCTACGACATAAAGGAGATATTTTCTGCCTGAGCTTCGCGCCTCCATATCCTGATGGTGTGTGACCAGTGGATAGGTGGCAAGGGAGAGTATCTCGTAGAAGAGATACAGGGTCAAGAGATTCGCTGAGAAGGCCGCACCAATGGTTGCTGAAAGACAGATGGCAAAGTAGCAGAAATACCGGGTCTGCCCGTGCTCTTTCAGCCCTCTCATATAGCCGATCGAGTATGCAGACGTGATGATCCACAGGGACGAAGACACGAGCGCAAAGAGCATTCCCAGGGCATCAACCCTGAACTTGATCGCCGCCCCCGGCATGAACTGAACTACCGTATATACGATCTCGGTCCCGTGCAGGACCGCCGGTAACATGGACAGGACGATCAGAAACTTTGCAACGGCCGCCACAAAGGTCCATGCCTCACGGACATTCGGCTTCCTTCCCGAGACCACCAGCAAGGGAGTAATCAGGAGAGAGACCAGAACGGCAAGCAGGGGCCTTATTGACGTAATCGTTTCCATTCGATCCCTATTTTATCTCCGTCATATAAACCGTCATATAAAGCCCTCTGGTATGACAAACCGGATTATGTGGTTTACGATGTCACCGGTGTAGAGACCGGCCAGGATCAGGCCTGCAGTAACTATATAAAGGGGGATCAGCATGCTGAGCGGGGCCTCGGCCATCACCGCCGAATGATGTTCGTGCCCCTCATGGTCGCTGAAGGGCTCATAAAAGCCGATCTCAAAGACCCTGAAAAAGAGCACCACATTGATCAGGCTGCTGAAGAGCAGTGCGACCATAAAATCGTAATGGTGCGCCTGGATGGCCCCCAGGATGAGATACCACTTGCTGAAAAAACCGCACGTCGGAGGCACCCCGATGATGGATAGTGCCCCGATCACAAAGGCACCCATGGTAAAGGGCATTTTGGCAAACAACCCTTTCAGGTCTGCAAAGGCATATCCTCTTACCTTGTAAACTATGTTACACACTACGAGAAAGGCGCAGAGAGTCATGAGGGCGTCGTTTACAATATGGAGGACCGCCCCTGTCATTCCGGCACGGTTTCCGAGCCATGCACCGCCAACCATATATCCCACCTCTGCCACAATGATGTAGGTCAACATCTTCTTTAAGTCATGCTGTGCCAGGGCAAGGATGGCGCCCATTACAATGGCGATACAGGCAAGCCAGACGATGTAGTGACTTACGGCCAGGGTGGTAAAGGCAAACGCAGGGGTAAAGACAGTCAGGATGAGGCGAATCATCACGTAGATCATCACCTTGGTCATTAACGGGGCAATCAAGCTGCTGGCCGCAGAGGGGGCAAATGTATAGGCATTGGGCAGCCAGGCATGCAGCGGGAAAAAGGCCATCTTGATCCACACGCCCACCATGCAGATGATAAAGGCGGCCGTAACCGCCTTGGACTGGTAGAGGCCGGGCAGGATATGGGCAATATCCACCATATTCAGTGAACCGGTGACGATATACAGGTACCCCACACCGAGGAGATAAAAGCAGGCCCCGATGGTACCCATATACAGATAATTGAGGCTCGCCAGGGGGGCACGGTCCTCGTCGCCCATGGCAAGGAGGGCGTAGCCCGTAATGGATCCTATCTCCAGCAAGACATAGAGATTAAAGGCATCGCCGGTTACCGTGATACCCAGCATCCCTGTAACAAAGAGGACATATAATGTATAGAATGGCCCGGTTTTTTCCGGGAACTCCTGCTCGATGCTTTTCTTTGTGGCTATCAAATTAATGAGGGCTGCCACGGACACCACGCACAGAACCAGCCCGTTTAAGTAATCCACATAATAGGCGATGCCCCATGGCGGCGGCCATCCACCCAACCGGTAATGGACCACCCCCTCATTCAATACCCGGAGCAGCAAGCCGATGCACGAATAGGCCGACACACTCAGGGCAGCAACCGAAAGGGGAAAACAGAGTCTCTTATTGACCCATCCGGCGGCACTGATAATAAAGGCCGAAAGAAGCGGAACTATGACAAGGAGTGCAGGATAGTCTTGGCTCATTTTTTCCTTATCTGTGCCAGGATTTCATCTTCTTCCAGGGTATTATACCGGTTATAGACTTTGACACCCAGGGCAAGGGCCACTCCGAGGGTGGCCACGGACACAACGATGGCGGTCAGCATCAGGACGTGAGGCAACGGGTTTATATAGTCAGCGGCATGGACCGCGTGGTGGTGTGCTCCATGACCGTGCTCTACTATCGGCAGGGTGCCCCCTTTTTTCATGCCTATAGATATGTAAAACAGGATAATGGCCGTCTGGAAGATGTTCATGCCCACGATCTTCTTGATCAGGTTGTTCTTGGCGATCATGGCATACAGGCCGATCATCATGAGGGTGATATAGATCCAGTAGTTGTACTTTGCGATGACCACCTGAACTAAATCACCCATCACTTATAATCCCTCCTCATATTCGCCCTTTGATGAGACATTGCAATAGATCCAGATCATGGTGGCCATGACGGCGATTCCCACACCGATCTCCACAATAAAGATGCCATGGGACCGCGCCATGACCGGATCGGTATGCAGCAATGGAGCAAGGGCGCTGTAATCCAGGAAATTGGCACCCAACAGCAGACACAATGCCCCGGTGCCCGCATAGATAAAGACGCCCATAGCACACAGCAGCGCGTCTACCTTTTCAGAGAAACGTCTTACCGCCGTTCTGAGGTCCTGCGATATGGCCAGCAAAATGACACTGGCTCCGAGCATGACGCCGCCCTGAAATCCGCCGCCAGGGCTGTGGTGTCCATGGGCGATCACATATAGGGCGAAGAGCTGGATAAAGGGGATCAGTAATCTACACCCTGTCTCGATGATCAGGTCGTGTGGGATCCACGCGGTGTCGATCCTTTCGAAGTCGTCAGAGGGCGGCAGCTTCGCGCCTTTCTTCACGTGGATAGTCACGCCGGTAAGCACATGCCGGTAGAGCCTTTCCCCAGGCTCCTTTCGCCGGAAGATCCGCAGAAGGAAAAAGCAGGCGACACCGGCTGAAAAAATCACCGTGGTTTCATACATGGTGTCATAACCACGATAGTCGGCCAGGACAGAGGTCACCATGTTGGGGACATCGGTTTCCTCCATTGTCTTTTCAATATACCGGGGAGAGACATGCATACTGGCAGGAGAATAAGGGTCACCAAACGGAGGGAAATCAACTGTGGCGTACATCAACAGTGCACCTGCCAGGACTGCTATAATCAATCCTGTAATCTTCAATCCTTTGTCCTCCTTGTGGTACGGAACACCGCCGCGACGAAAAAGACGGTGCTCACCCCGGCCCCCACCGAGGCCTCGGTAAAGGCCACATCAACCGCCCCCATGATGGACCACAGGAGACACATCATAAAGCTGTATGCACCGAACATGATAGCGGCCCCCAGCAGATCCTTCACCGTGATGGCGCCGATGCCGACTATGACGACCAGCGTAAGAATTGCCAAATCCAGCTGCCAGGGCATCGGCTATCTCCTTTTCTCCCCTTTTGTCCATGGGGCCAGACCGGCCCTCACGCCAGCATCGACAATGGCATGGGTCGCCGTGGGACTGGCCAGAAAGACAAAGACCAGGATCAACATAATCTTGAGACCGGTCAGCAAGGTGCCCAGAGAAAAATGGTGCAGGTTAAACAGGGCAAGGGCTATCATGGCCAGAAAGGAGCCGAGGGTGTCGAGCTTTCCTGCCGGATGGAGCCGGGAATAGAAATCAGGAAAGCGCAGAATTCCCACCGCGCCGCCGGTAAAGAAAAACAGGCCGGTAAACAGAAGCAGACATACAATAATATCCATTATATCCATTTATTTAGAATCTCCCAGGTCTGTCCCCTACCCATATGGGGACTCGTCATACAATCCCTTGCGCTTTTGAAAGTATCTTGAGGCCGCCAGCACCGCAATAAAGTTCAACATCGCATAAGCCAGGGCAATGTCGACGAACATATCCACCCTATGATAGATAAGGCCGATCAGGATCAGCAATACGACGGTCTTGCTCCCAATGGCATTGACGCCGATCATACGGTCCACAACCGTGGGCCCAACCACAGCGCGGTACAGAGTGAGGAGCATCAAAAAGGCCAGGTAAAGACCCGAATATAAAAAGATGCTATCCATCAGTCTTCCCCAAATGCCCTGGCAATCCTGGCCTCCATCTCGCCAGGCAAGGGCTCACCGGACGCCTTGTCGATGGCATGTACCTTGAAGTCACCATCAAGAGATATGTAGACGGTAATGGTGCCAGGGGTGAGAGTGATTGAGTTCGCAAATGTTACCAGGGCCAGATCACTCTTAAGCCTGCTTCGAAACTTGATGATTCTCGGGTCAATCAGTTCCATCATCCTTGGATGGAAGACCAGATATGTAACATGGAGGTTTGCCTTGATTATCTCCTTCATCAGCCACGGGAGATAAGGTATCCATCGGGTCAGCAGAATCAAAAGACCCCTCACGGAAGGACTCAACAGGTCGGACGAAAGGTAAGCCACGATGGCAGAGGAGATGAGCCCGAGACTGAGATGAAAAGAGTCAAAACGGCCCGAGAGCACGACCCAGAGGCCGAACATAATGATAAAGGTAAGGGCAAAGGGATGAAAGAAGAGCCTTCTTTTGCGGGGAGACCGGCTGGCAGAGGGCATACCGTTAACCTCAGGGGAAGTCTTGTCGTCCGGATTTTCCAGGTTTTGACTCTTTCTCCACTTGACGCTCCCTCCTCATGTGCGATGATTAATAAGTAAATATTTCGGTGAACCCGTTACGTCCTGCCCTGGCAAGGCAAAGATATTTATATCATTATTATTTATTAGTTCAGCAAGTGATGTGCCAAAATGAAATGGCTGTTATATTGTGGTTAACACTTTGATTTTATAATATTTGTTCTCTAATTTCCCGCAAGCCGGGTTTCAAGGATCGGCATATTTATGCCGTTAATCTAACAAATAAAGAAATATTGACATTTTTTTGCCGATTTTGATATGAATAGATCAGAAAGTTACCCGGCAGACAGATATGCTCAACCCATGTCTGTGATTGATGCAACATTGCCAAGTCACCCGGATCTCTCGGCCATTGCCACGACCTCTTTAAAGAGATCCTCCTTAATAAGTATACCCACGACCTCTCCCTTCTCTACCACGGGAAGCCAATCGACCTTTCCGGAATTCGTGAGATGGAGAGCCTCCATGAGGGTGCCGCTCTGATGAATCACATGGGTTACCTGCAACATAACTTCACCGGCCTGCTTCTCTAATATTGCCTCACATTCCTCATGGAACTGACCCTGCCAAAAAATCGGAAGCTCTTCCATAGGCTCCGCAGAAGGCTGCATATGACTTAGAATATCATCCATTGAAAGCACACCAAGGATCTCTTCTTTATTGCGTATCTCGTCCACCACAAGCAGAAAGGCAGGGCAAAGACTCTGCCATTTCTCTCTGAGCATCCTCACCGCTTCCGCCACTTTTGTCTCCGGCGAGATATGTTCAAGGGTACCCAGGTCAAGCATTAAATCCTTTACACGTTTTTCGCGCATTGTATCCCTGCTGTGCGGGTTCTCCGTATTTTCCATATCCTTTCCCATATCAGGGGTCTTTTCTTCTCCGATATCCAAATATAGATAAAGCGTATAAAATTCTGTCAGCAAGTCATATGCCACTATATATAAGGCCTTTATTTGAAAGCACTTATCAATGAATTGCGATACCAGCGACATTGTGTTATTGGCAAAAATATGCCGCCGGCGCATCGCCCATTTCATCCTGAGCCGCCTGCCGGAGGCACGCGATTTCACGCTGGCCGGAAACGAATTAAATGAGTACAGTTGAACCGGGCACACGCTTTACCCAACAAAAGTGTTGCGTAGCATGCAAAAGCAATATACTGTCAACAAAAAATATCAAGAAACAGGTGAAAATAGAATGATCAAACAAATCAGGGCAATAAATCTTTTTGGTATCTTTTTGATCCTTTTTTCAGTGGCCGGCATGGTCGCCTGTAACAGCGATTCCAATGAAAAGCCCGGCGATCAGGCCGCCGTCAAGATGAACGTCCTCTCAGGCAAGGTGGCAGAAACCATGAATAGCGGGGGATACACCTATATCCTGCTGGACAGGGACGGAGAAAAAATATGGGTTGCAGTGCCTGAGATGCAGGTCTCGCAGGGAGAGGACGTTGTACTCAAACCGGGTATAGAAATGGTCAACTTCACCAGCAGCACCCTTGACCGCACCTTTGAAAGGATCATACTGTCCGCCGGCCCTGTCTCTGAAAAAGGTGAGCCGGTTGAAGAAGGTATGGAAATGCCCCGCGGAGATCTCACGATGGGCATGATGAAGGCTCCTGCAGCCGGCGGAATGGGTGTCAGTACACCGATTGGAGATGTAAAGGTCGAAAAGGCCGCAGGCCAGAATGCATACACGATTGCCGAAGTTTACGAAAAAAGATCCGATCTCTGTAACAATAAAGTAACTGTGCGCGGCAAGGTCGTAAAAGTCCTTCCCTCAATCCTGGGGAAAAACTGGATTCATCTGCAGGACGGATCAGGGGATGAAAAAAAAGGAAATTACGACCTTGTTGTAACATCCCAGGATCTGCCTTCGCTTGGAGATGTCATTACTATCAGCGGCACACTATACACCGACAAGGATTTTGGGGCGGGCTACAGATACAATGTAATTGTCGAGAAAGCGAGCATTACCAAGTGAAACGGGTAAGGCAAAGAGGTTCACAGGTTCAGGGTTCAAAGGTAACCCTGAACCCCTGAACCCGTGAACGCTTACAGAGGTTTTTCCCATGCGCAGAGCAAAAGACATCATGACATCACCTGTAATCACGGTTCACCCGGACACATCGGTGCCGGATCTTGCCAGACTGCTTTCTGAGTACCGCATCAACGGGGTGCCAGTGGTGGACGATGCCGGAAACCTCGTTGGGATTGTTACAGAGGCCGATCTTATAGACCAAAACAAAAAGCTGCACATCCCCAGTGTTATATTTTTTCTGGATTCGCCCATCTTTCTGGAAAATCCGAAAAAACTCGATAAAGAACTCAGGAAGATGGCAGGCACCACGGCTGAAGATATCTGCACACGGGATGTTGTCACAGTAAAGGACGAAACTCCTATTGACGAGGTGGCAAATCTCATGGCGGAAAAACGGATAAATACAATCCCCGTTATGAGGGAAGGAAAGATGGCCGGAGTAATCGGCCGCGGTGACCTTATCCGGTCGATTGTGTCTTGATTCCCGCGCAGGCAGGCGAACACTCCCCCTCCTTTTCCCGGACTCCTGATAACCAGGGACTCCAGGGCTGATCAAAATTGAATTTTGCCATATTGGCCAGCGATACCGAAATTATTTCCGTCTTCCGGCTCGACCGGTCCTTCGACTGTCTGATGGCCATATCGGCCTTCGCTGTCGGCGCCCTGGACATCCGGGTTCCATACATTCCCCTCGGCATGGACAAGACGGTTCATATAGTTTGTCAGGCCGACGCGGGTATTATTACGGATGACATTATTGCCCGGATGCATCTGGGATCCCAGTACCACATACCCTGCATCATGGACCTTCACTCCCTGTCAAAGTTAAGAACCGTCAGTTTATGGGTATTTCTACTGACTACATAGGCATCAAAGGGGGATGCCGTACACCCCCACAGACTGAGAGAGATCCCCATGGAGATCAAAAGAGCCAGACATTGGAATTGAAAGGCGTATTTTTTCAGTAACATAGTAACCTCTCTTGTTTTCCAGAAAAGGCCTTCGGGAAATCGCCTTATAGAATAAGTGATCAGGAAATCGCTTCTTGAGCGATTCGGAAAGTCAGCCGGCAAGCACCATGTTTTAGAGGAAAGTTAGTCTATAAGGGCCGGAATGTCAAAATTTGCCGGGAATCGGCTGCCCCAAAGCGTTCTGAATGGCCGCAAATGATATTTTCTATTTGTCTGGGGCTCCATGCACCAGCGAACCGGGTGCGGGTCTTTTTTACCGTGCATCCAATATCCTTTTGTGGTATGAAATAGTCGAGGTATAGGCCTGATGATTAGCGGGTCCGTTTAGGTCTCAGGGTCTATGCTGCTGAAATTAGATCGACCTCTAAGGACTTTTTTCTGTCTATACCCTTTATCCCAAATTATGCACTTCAAACACCGAACAATAAGGAACAAATAGAAAAATCAGTAAGTTATGGTGTATTGTCCAGTTTGGAATGTTCACCCAAAAGGTGCATTCCACCGGAGTTAAAAATTGTTCGGTATTTGAAGCCACAAGGGGCAGCCAATTTTACCAAATCTGCTTTGTTGTCAGGCACTTGAAGTACAAAAGTACGTCTGCGTGCCTTCCGCCTCGCATCTTTGGCAAACTTGGCTGCTGCATAATTCGGGTTTATATTCTCATTTTCGGGGTGACAAAAGGCCACGTCATGAACGTTTAGGTGACCTATTATTTATTATGGAGATAGAACGCAGAACAGTCCAGTTTCAGGCCAATACGCGCAATCTCTTTTTTCACATACTCACTCAGTGCAATCTCCGTTGCCGCCATTGCTATATTAACCCGGAACAGCATGGCAGCCGGATACTGGATGAGAGGACCCTGGCCGAGTGGCTGGCTATCTTTGCAGGCAATTGCAAGATCCCTGAATCCCTGAATCACCGGATCACCAGATCACCGAGTAACACAAATGTCATATTCCTTGGCGGAGAGCCCACTCTCAGTCCTGCATTGCCCCATGCAATAAGAGAGGCAAGGCGTTTGGGCTATGCCTCCATAACTGTGGACACCAACGGTTATCTCTTTAATGATGTCCTTGACAGGGTTTCTCCTGAAGAACTGGATTACTTCAGTTTCAGCCTTGATGGCTCCCGTCCGGAGGTCAATGACTTCATCAGGGGAGAAGGGGTCTTTGACACATGCACTTCCGGGGTCAGGCGGGCATTGGAGAAAGGCTTCGGGGTGAGCGTCATCTTCACGGCAAGCCGCATGAATATCCACGACCTTGTCAATATGCCGCCGCTTTTAACAGGCCTGGGAGTGAAGCGCTTTTTTATTCAGGTCATAGGTATAAGGGGCAAGCCTGCCAGGAGGGGCGAGACATCACTGCAGCTCAGCCGGGGAGAATGGGAGACGGTTGTCCCGGAGGTTGCGAGAAAGGCCGCTGAAAAAGGCCTGCATGTGACATATCCCAAGGTGTTCTTGAAGCCTGATGAGCCATTTGCCTGCGCAGGACTTGTTGCGGATAATTATTTTGTGTTCCCTAACGGCAGGGTTTATACATGCCCTCTATGTGAAGACTACCCAATACACTCAATGGAGATTGTGGGCGGCGTGCTCAAGGAGCGCCCTCCCATAAGGGAGTGCGACCTTTACCAGCTCCGGATTGCAGAAGGCTGTGTGTTAAACAGGATACTCCATCCCGGGAATATCTCCTACGACCCGGACGGCAGACCCGTCAGCCGCATAGCCTGCTGCATGCTCAAGGAGGAGGTCCTGCCAGCAGAGAGGTAATATCTACTTTGTGAGAAATCAGTCCCTGTGTCGCGAGGATCTCCGCAGTCTGCCGCCAGGCCCTGATGTCAATCGTCCCGATGGCCCCGGGACTTTCAGGAACCACGAGCGTCCGGGTCTCGGCAAGTTGATGTTGTATAACAGAGACAGGGGTATCCGGGTCAAGCCTGTGAATCGTCCCGGCTACCTTGAGTTCCAGTTCGGGGTCCATTGCATCTCTCCAGCCCTCCAGAACGGCTTCCGTGAAGTCCCGGACCAGTTGCGGCTGTTCGCTGTAGACTTTTTTTGATGTTATGATGGAATTGGCCACGAATCGAATTCCAAAGGCAGCGGGATTGAAAAAACCGGCCTGTTTCCCGCTTTGCGCCATTTTTCCCCGGAGGATTATCCCCTGGGTATTGCGATACACGGGCCAGAGCTCGACCTCTCCTTTCCAGAAGGGGTTGAAGTCGTAATGAACAGCATAGAGTTCCAGGTCATCCGGGTCGATTTTGTACATTCTCAAAAGGGCCGACAATATGGCCTCGTCGTTGCCGCCGTAAGTAACGCCGACACAAAGGCCTTTCAGGTCCTGAGGTTTTGCTATGGCCAGTTTGCCCCTGTCATAGATCCACTGAAGGGGATTGACCTGGAATATCTGGGCAAGTACCACCACATGGGCCCCTTTGGAGGCGGCCCGGATCACCTGATCCGCCGAGGCCACGCCAAAATGGGCCCTTCCAAGTTCGAGGTCCTTTATGGCGTCCTGTTCCGGACCGCCTTCACGAAGCCTTACCGTGAGGCCGCGTGCCTTGAATATGCCTGATTCCCGGGCCCAGATTTCTCCTGCCACACTTGTGTTATAGAGCCACTTGAGCCGGACAATTATGGGGCCGCTGTCCCCGGTTTTTGTTGTGTTATCCTCCGTTTCAACCCGGGGGGCTTCGTTTGAGGTACATCTGATGAAGCAGAGGAGAAAAATAATCCATATCGTCAGGGCGTTGAAGCACGTGCGAGGCATGTTTTTTCCCCATGAAGTCTGTTCTTGATCCACACCCCGATTGTCTCAATGAAAGACAGATACAGGGAGGAGCAAAGGCCTATCAAAAACAGGGCGACAAGGATCTTTGCCAGATTACTCTGATACAGGGCCTTCCTTATTATATAACCGATCCCGTTGGTTGCGGCCAGGAACTCGGCTATTATGGTGCCGACCAGTGCCATTGTCCCGCTTCCCACTATCACGGTTGTGATCTTGTCCAGGTTTTCAAAGGTCCTTATGGAAAGCTCCAGTCTCCAGTTGATCCTGCCTGTTATCCTGAAAAAATGTTCGACCTCTTCCACAGGCTGCGCAAATATACCTATAAAGCTCAGAAGCAAAGGGAAGTAACATATCATCGCCGCTATGAGGAGCCTGGATGCCAGCCCGTCACCCAGGAACAGGAATATTATTGGTGCCACCGCCACTATGGGATATGCCTGGAGGTTATAGGCCGCTGTGCGCGTCAGGTTGCCCGGCCAGGAACTCAAGCGGCCCACGAGCCCGACTACGGTGGCAAGTACAATGGCAACCATATGTCCTGCTATTGCAACAGCCAGGGTATCCAGCACTGCTTTCACGTATATCAGGCCATTCTGACCAGCTACCTGTAACACTTCCAGGGGCGGCGGTATCAGGTAATCAGAAAAACCGTATACTATCTTTACGCCCCAAAGCAGGCCTAAAGCAACTGCATAAATAGAGATAAATTGAAACAGGCGTTTGAGGGTCCTCACGGCCGGGGCTCACTGGTGCTTGCTGCAGATCTGAGGATTGCGTAAACTCGCTCCTGCACCAGCTCTTCGCTGGCCTCCCTGCCCTCTTGATGGCCAAGGCCGGTTATTTTATGGATCCTGTCTGTGCCGGCTGCGGAAGCATGGGGAAGGACATAGACAGCCTGTGAAAAACGGGCTACTTCAAGGACATTATGGGATATATATAGAAATGTCTTTTGAGGAAACAGGATTTTCAATCTTTCAAGGATGTGGTTCCGGGTGGGCTCATCTACATTGGCGAGCACTTCATCCGCTATCAGCAGATCGAATTCCTGGACCAGATATCTGGCAAGATTTATCCTGTTCTTCTGTCCCATGGACAGGCCTGAAAAGCGGCTTTCCAGATAGGCCTCCATTCCGTAATCCTTTAGTATTGTTGAAAGGAGCGAGGTCTTGGAGGCCGGGGTCACGGACCTGAGATGTGCGCCGACCGTGCCCCATCCCGGTATGCGCTCTGCATTGTGGGTGTAGAGGATGCACCCGGTCTTTGGGCAATCAATTTCACCCTGCCCCGGGGATAGTTCTCCGCTGATAAGTCTTGCCAGTGTACTCTTCCCCGTTCCCGAGAGCCCGAACAGGGCGAAAAAACCAGGTCCTTCCAATGTCCAGTCAAGATTATTGAAGACAGGGGAATCCGCCCCGGGGTAAGTGTAATGGAGATGCCTGCAGGCAATATGCATCTAAGTCATTACCTATGATTTTTTATCACCGTCCGCCCTTGGCCGATTTTCTGGATTTCTTGCCTTTTTTACGTCTCTTCTTGATGATTTTCTTGACTGTTTTGTCAAGTACGTCCTTTTTTAGCCTGATTATATCGGATTCTGCTCCGAAGACCACGTGCTTCAGATACTCAAACCCGAACTGCATGAGGGCGACATCGTCTCCCAGTATCTCCTTGAGGGTATTATCATTTACTGCAAATGAGCCAAGAAAGGGGCTCTGAAAGACGAATTGCCTGAATCGTTCCATATTGGTCGTAACCATGTAAAACAGGTGCTTTGCCTTTTCGGGCATCTCGACCGCTTTGCCAAAAGAGCTTTTGCGCAGAAGGAGTTCGAGCCATCCGCGGTTCATTGAGTCATAGAGGTCGGCCCCCTGGTCTGCCCTCCAGGAGTCAACAGTCCACTCGGTGGACTCCTTAAATCCCATACAGTGGTCCTCTCTGACCACAAAAAAGAACTCTTCTTCCTCTCCTTTGAGCTTATCCTGCTGCCTGAGACTTGCAATTCCCAGTGGATAGTAGCGACAGCAGACAGGACGGTCGGAATAGATCTGACAACCTTTCGGGCTGACAAAGGGGCAGCGCCCTCCTTCATCTTCCAGCATCTTGAGCCTGGCAATCGGCAGTTCTGTCTGGCCGAGTATCTCAGGTGTCGTATAGAGTTGCAAGAACATATCCGCTGTAAGGCCGAGCCTGTTCTTGATCTGAACTATATCGTACGGAGTGAGAATAATATTTACGTTGTGGCAGCACCGGTTGAAACAGGATATCCCCGGGTAGCAGCGGAAAGTGAAGGTGCTGTCCTTTTCAAGGCGGACAGGCTCTATCACCCCGCCGGGCTCACCCATCTTGAGAGCGCTGTCGACTTTTTTGTAGATGTGTTCAAGTGTCATATGGAGTAACAATGAGCCCTAGGCCCTTAACCTGTTTCAGCACGCTTACAGCGGCATCGTTATAAAGAAAAACAATCTTAATTTAGTAAATATTCGGTGAAACCGTTATATCCTGCCTTGGAGCGGTTACCTTTTTCCGGGTTTCAAAGCTCACTCATTGCAGACCGGAGAGGCAGTGCAATCCGGCCCGCGATCGAAACCCTGCAAAAGGCAAACCGCTCCTGCGGCA
>Ga0190315_1000344_pt1 | contig 25583 bp, 27 predicted proteins | sample 48701101_MG_FD_161673 | JGI IMG/M metagenome (GOLD analysis project Ga0190315, IMG submission 161673) | Hydrothermal vent sediment bacterial communities from Southern Trench, Guaymas Basin, Mexico - 4870-11-0-1_MG | ecosystem: Environmental > Aquatic > Marine > Hydrothermal vents > Sediment ...
AGGCGTTGTGGCCGTGTACGCGGTTGAGTTGTTCCATCCGGTGTTGCCTGCAGCATCGCTTGCCGAGACGTTTACATGATGCGTACCCTCGACTGCTGTGATCGTTCCGCTCCAGATATTCCCGCTATCATGGGTAAGAGTGACATCATCTGCCAGAACGCCTGTAACAGCAACGTTGTCCGTTGCAGTCACCGTTACAAGGATGAGATCATCGGTCTCCGGGGTTGTGGTGTTCAGGATGACTCTGTTGATTGCAGGTGGTTCCGTGTCAAGAAACTCAATAACCTGCCACCAGTGCTCATACTCCTGACCGCTGTACCATCTCTCAAGTCGGAGTGTTGTTGGATTGACAAATTCTTCTATCCATCTGTTTCGTGGAAATGCGGTCCCGGTCCCATCGGAGGTGCTGGTGACGAATGAAAAACTTCTGCTGGGATTTACCTGCGATATTTTGATATCCAGAGTCAGATCTGCAGAATTTGATCTTCCATCCACATACCCTCTCTGGACATTGATTCCTTCAGGAAACTCGATCACATACCAGCGAATCCAGTTTGTATAGGGATGTTTTTTGTATCTCCAGAATTTGGCATGGGTATTGCTTATGAGTTCGCTACCTATGGATGTATCCAGAAGACTATTGCTGCTGCATCGGTATGTGGAGTAGAGCCATGCTCTCGATGTGTCCACCGTTCCACCTATATTGGCTGTCACACTCACCTTGTTGGCTGGTAGTTCGGTCTCATCCGTGTAAACAACTGTGTCTGTTCCAAACTCAACAACTTCATAACGGCATGTAGCAGGGGTTCCGGTGGCGCCTCTCTCGCAGTAAAGCGTGGTTGTGCTCGAAAGGTTACCTGTGAAATATCCTCGATGGATCTTGTTGTTATCACCGTTCATCCTCGAATGCAGAATGACAATTGATCTGGACGTATCTACAGGGGTGATAGTTGTGGTGTTTGCAGCAAGACCGGTTTCAAAGAGAACCTCACCACGCTGCACCGAACAATCAGGGCACTCGATCACGTACCACGATATTTTACAGTCATCCATCCCAACCCCTCGATCGAACCTGAGAGTAGTCGCATTCATGATGTAACCGGTAGCCTGATGTCTACCGCCCTGCCCCGCCCCACTATCGCCGGATGAGTCCATCAGAAGGAAAGCCTTTCCAGTGTCTGCGATGGGTCTATCAAGGGCGACGTCCCTTGATGTACTGCCAGCGGTTATCGTCGTTCTCCCCGATTGAACCGACCATGCAGGATCAGGATCCACAGCCACATACCATGTCCTCGCCTCTCTGAACGCCTCATCTCCATAATCGACCTCAACCGGACCCAGTTGATACAGCAGGGGGTATTCCATCGGAACCGAGTACGAGTAGTTCACAGATGTCGCGCCATCTGTGACATTTCGTTGCCATGTCAGTATCTTGATGCTGCCGGCATCGATCACATCCGCATCCGTGAAGACCGTGAAGTTCGCAGGAACGTATTCCCAGATCACAGTCTCGGAAGCGTTGGTGTGCGAGATTACATCGATAGTAACATCGAAGCGGTCATGCTTTGTGGGATCAATCACGCTCTCTGCGGTTCGTATGATCTCGAAGTCGTATCCGGATTGTACTATGAAATGTGTGCCGAAACGATTCGATTCGCAATCGACGACCGCTGTGCATGATACATTGTAGAACCCCTCGACCGTTGTCTCGTGATATGCCTCATACACCCCGTCCCGATCGGTCGATACAATCGTCTGATCGGCTGTTGAATAGTGATACGTGCCGTCGGGAGCATCGATCAGAATCTCGATTGTGGAATTGCGCGCGGGCGCGCCTGCACGATTCAGCACAACGATTGTGATCCTCGCCACATCCCCGGCGCGATATGTGCTCCTGTCGGTGTTCACAGATGTCCCGTTGTACACGAGTGCGAGCGTAAACGTGGATGTGGGCGTGGATGCGGCTGCGGGCGGCACAATGGCAGTAATAGTATCATTTGCAGAATCGATTGTGCTCTCAAGTGGCTCCCATGCCCCATTAATGTAGCATCCGATTGTTAGCCCACTCTCGTTTAGACCATCCAGATCGGCATCCGAATACTGTATGCAGATCTCACCTCCGACCGACTGATCTCTGACATCTGTACCTATATCCGCGTATATTATGGGGATGCCATACGGATCGATCATCGTAGGGTTGTTTCTGCCGCAATCCTCGAGCGCCGCCGGGATGCGCTTTGCCGGCGTACAGCCTTCTGATTGGTAATTGTCCGGCGACGCAACCATGCCGCATGTCAAAGCCAGAATGATCAGCAGGAGGATGCCTCTAAAACACCAGTTCTGCGTACGTCTGACTCGGTTGGGGTGGGTGAATGGCATGGGTTGGTCACTTGATTCCAACCAACGTTCGATCGACCATCTCTTAAATATTACTCAAGCAGCCACACAATGCTTCGAGAGGCTGACCTGCGGATACATGTGGGTCGCAGGACGGAGCAGGTTTTGGGGAGGGATATCGCGTGCGATGGTGTGGCGGCGGGCGCGACGATATGGGTTGTGGATGATGATGGTGGAGCGGATGTGGTAACGGTGCGGGCAGCGAATTCGAGGGCTCACGCTTTCCGAGAAAGTCGTGCCGCCCGCTCAACATGCCCGGGCGCACCTACCCCACACCTACCCCAGCACCCGGTGAATCTCCCGGTCCGCGGCAAACATCTCCGCCCGAACCTCGTCCGCCTGATCCGCACCCGGCTCAGCGAATATCCAGACCTGATCGTCGCCGCCATACACGATCCTCGGGCATGCAAGCATATCCGCACTCGACAGCCGATATGCAACCTCAAGCCCGGTTGGAGCGATCCATGCCCGCGTATCCGTGAGTTTTGAGACCAGCGTACTCCAGTCAAACGTTTTTTTGGTCTTCACAACAGAACTGAGGTGCACGCGTTCTCCTGACACGCGCTCCTCAATCGTGTCCACAAATCGCGTGTACGCTGGATCGTTTCGGTCTACTGTTGCCCTCTGGAGAAAACGCTCCGCAACGTCGGAGAAGAACGGAGCGAGGTTATGATCGTCCGACTTTGGTGTTGCAAGCGACACCCCGACAAACGAGATCGCTGAGAGTGAAACACCGATCAAGACTCCGTGCTCGATTAGAAACGGTGAAATGTCGTCAAACTTTCCGAAATACGCAGCCTCGGCGATGATCAGCGCAATCTGCGTGGTCCCGCCGATCACAAGCCCCGCGAGCGCACCCTCTGCTGTTGCACGCCTCCAGAAGAGCGCGCCCATGATCGGGAAGAAGTATGATGCCGTACCGATGACGGTAGCCATTATGACCGCGTCCATTACCGTCTCGACACGCATCGAGATTGCGGCTGAGATTATGAGCATCGCAACGATTAGAACGCGGTTTATGGTTCGCATCTCGCCCATCGTCGCATCCTGCTTTATGAACCGCTGGTAGATGTCGCGGGAGATGCACGACGCACCCGATGTTGCGAACGTGTCCGCGCACGACATCGAGGCTGCGGCAAAGCCTATCGCAATTGCTGCGATTGCAACGGACGGGAACGTGTCCTGTATGAACGTCAGGTAGAGCTGCTCCACAGCCATCGGGTCGGCAGGTATCTGGTACATCGCATTAAGCCCGACTGCTGCGAGGAAGCACGCACCAAAGACGATCGCAAGCAGGAATGCGCCGAGCAACATACCATATCTCGCTGATTTCACATCCCTTGCCGCCCATACCCGCTGCCACGGGTCCTGTTCGGTGATCCAGCCGGGAAGCATCGCAATCTGCATGATGAAAACACCGGTAACTCCGCCGAGAGCGAAGAGATTCCAGAAATTGGGGTCCATTCCAGCGAAGAGGCTGGATAGTGACATGCCAGCGCCCGCACCTGCCACCCCCTCGGCTCCCGCCCCCATTCCCTGCGTCGGCATGTACAGCGCCATTGCACCGATCAGGATCGCAAGAAGAGCAAGGAACGTGAACTGGATCGCATCCGTCCTGATAACCGCTCTCATGCCTCCGAGCGTCACGTAGATCGAGATTGCGAGTACCATGATCGAGACAGAATATATTGGGTCTATGCCATAAAATACGCTCAATACGTAACTGAACCCCTTGAAATCGGTGACTGCAAAGAGGATCATGACGATCGTGATCGCTATCGCAATGGGCACTCTGAGCAGCGGACCGTACCGAAGCTCGATCAGTTCCGGCTGGGTCAGTGCCGGAAGCCTTCTGATGCGCGGGACGAGAAGCGCGATCGCGGCAAGCGCAAGGATGTTCGGCACAACAAAGATCCAGATCGACCCGACGCCGATTGTGAGAAACATTCCGGTGACGCCGAAGAGTGCTCCTGCGGTGAGCCACGACGCCGCCGCGGACATCCCGACGTTCCCTGCTCCGATCTCCCTTCCTGCGATCCAGAAATCGGTCATCGACCGCTGCTTCTTCGCAAAGTGCCATCCGATCGCTGCCATCACAGCAATATACAATATAAGTAATATTATAAATGTGTACATTCTATCTCACCAACATATATTTCGTGTCCAGGTACTGGAATCGCATGAGGCATCGGATTCGATTGCATATATATCTGTCGTTGGTTATGGCGGATCGGACATTGATGATCAGGGGGATTCCGCGGGGGATGAAGGCAAAGTCACTTTCACCCCGCTCTTGGATCGTTGATTTATATATGGGGGGTCAACGTGTGTATCAAGGACTCGCACAGCCCTACACGATTCTGGGCGGAGATGCAGATTCCTTCCCCTCACTTTTTTATTTTTTATTTTTTAAGTATCCATAACGACCGCGTATCGATGCTACGCGCTTGCGAGAAGCATCGCGCAATCCGAATGTCTGCGGCACTTCATGGGCATACCTTTATGCCCGGACGTGGTAGTTATAATCTCAATCGATAGACGAGGAACACAGACTATGAAGATGAAATTGATTGGACTTGCACTTCTGGCGGTCGCACTTGCCCTGACTGCCGCCCCCAACGTTGCCGGTTTTGCGCAGTATGCCGGACAGGACGTGATCACACCCATGTATCTGGTCGAACTGGACTACCAGGTCGATGGCGATCTTGCGATGGTGAAGGAGACGATCATATTCCGAAACATCGGCGAGGCTAACTATACGGATGGCTTGCGTACCGTCGTCTCCGAGGATTCCGAGATTATGCACGTCCTGAAGATGGGGCATGAGATGAATGTCACGCCGGAGCAGGTTGAGTATGAACGGGACGGGGAGATTCTGCGCTGGGGCGAGGATGGGGGTGTAACGATCGAACCCGGTGCGATGGTCATGTATGCTGTGACCTACACAACCCCGATCCGGGTCGAAGGGACGGTCACAAAGTCAGGCGAGTTCGTGAAGAAGTTCGCATATCCCGCGGTTGTGAACTATCCGATCGGATCGTTGAGGCTGAAGGTCAGAACAGATGCACGCGTCAAATTCACGGACGAAAACGGAAATGTGATAAAACCGGATCGTGTCGACCCCGAAGATGACGGCGGCGTTCTATATTCGTGGACCGAGTCTGTGACGTTCAGGGAATTGCATATCAAGTTGTCACAGCCGTCAAATACGGATAAGTTGATCGGATATGCAGTTGTTGCGATTCTTATCATCTGTGCACTGACTTACCCGATACTCCACGTCAGGGTTGCCAAATTGCGGGAAAAGCAGGGTGGTGCGAAGATCTCGTGTGCCAGATGCTCGGTCTGTGATGATGGTGGCAGGAGTGGTGGCGAGAATGGTGGCAAGAGTAGCTGCGAGGGCGCTGATAAGCGGGAGCGGGCTGGCGATTGGGATGAGATGGATGAGATCATCGTTGAGGTCACCCAGTCAAAAGAGGCGCTGACACGGGAGAAGAACGCGATCCTCTCTGTTCTGAATAAGCTGGAAGAGGATTATAAGAAAGGCGAGGTTGCAGACGACGATTACAAACGATTGACCTCGAAATACGAGAAGAAGGCGATCGAGATCATGAAACAGATGGATCGGTTGTGAGGTCTCTTTAGAAAGACCCACAGACCCATACGATTTCAATTTTTCAACAATCCTCTCAATACAACTCCACAATCATCTTTCTTCTCGAAAGAGGCGTCACGATTGCCTTGCCTTTCTTTGTGATCTCCATGACTATGAGGACATCCTTTGGAAAGTACATCCCGAGTTTTCCTGCCCCTACCGTTGATATCCCGCACTCGTATCCGCCAGCGGTTTTGTTTCCGGTGTGCTCATCGATGATCTTCGATGAATCCGAATCAAATGCAAAATCTCCGCAGTTTGAGCATCGGATTCCCGTCAAATTCGGAATTACGATTCGTTCGCCAGTCAAAACCACTTCGAATACAAGATCATCCACAAAGCTCACTGATCCGGAGCCGCATACGTGACAGGTTGCATCAACGACGTTCTCTATGGGTGATCTACGTCTGCCTGCGCGTCTTTTTGCAATCTCGATATTCGTTTCCGTAACCATCTCTTGTGTTATGGTGGGAATATCAGCCGCTTTCGGCACATCTTCATTTTTTGGGTTCATATTCTTCGTTTTTTGCATCATTCCTCGTCGAACGCTGTTATCACCATCACAAAACTACCGGCATCGGTTTCCTGGACTTCAAATACGATGCGGACAAGTCTTGGCGGATAATTCATTCGAGACTATAATATATATCGTCCGCCCGTTTCCCGCGAAGGAGCAGCCTAATCAAATCCCCTCCCAAAGTCCCCCGCCTCCGAACCTTTAATTACATCAGGCAGCGAGAACTGAAGTGATGGATATCACATGCGATCTCATCAAGTTCAGAAGTAAAGGGTGGATCTATGTCGGAGGATCGCGGACGTGTCTCACCGACATCGAGCACGGCTTTTACGGGATCAGGAAGTCAGTCGAGGAACTCATTGGTCCTGTTGCGGGAACCGTATACTACAATGCCGCAATCGAGGGCGGCATCGCATACATCAACGGAGCTCTGGCGGCAGGCACAATCTCGCAGTCAGAGCAGGGCTTCAGAGATGCTGTGGACACCTACGCGGAGCTTGGGTTCGGAGGTTTTGTCGTCGAAGAGGTCGATTGTGCGCGTGCGAGAGCCGTTGTCACAAGCGCGGACGCATTCGAGGGATGGGCGTGGAAGAAGAACAATGATGTGTCGAAGGCATGTTACTATTCGTCCGGAATCCTCGCGGGTTACATGAGGGCGCTTACCGGAAGAGAGGATATGGAGTGTGTCGAGACGGAATGCATTGCGGAGGGCGCGGACGCATGTGTATTCGTTGTTGCACCGAAGAAGGAGTTGATCGAGGAGGGGCTGATGGTATGATCGGAGTTTGCTAGTATCTGCGTGCGTGTAATCTCGTGTGATCTGCGTGTGGTTGCAGACGCTCATATTTATGTACTCGCCCGTCAAAGTCGCAAACCAAATGTAAACAGAGGATTTTGGATGACTGGCGGAAACAAGATCGAGTATATGCATCGCACCTTCATGGGCCTGGGAGCAGCGATATCAGAACTCTTCGGAAAGTCGAGTCAGGAGCAGACCAATCTTTTCACTTCATACATCGGCACTGAGATCGGCAAACTCCTCCTTGCGAAGGAGCTTGTGGATAGGAGCACGCCGATAAAGGAGTTGATCGAGATCATATCAGACGAACTTGAGTTCGGAGGCGAGCATGAGATTACAAAAAGCGGTGACGCGATCACGCTCAGGATACGTAAGTGCAACATCTGCCCGGTAAAGATCGGAGGTGCCGCTTTTGAGGGTACCGTGTGCCCGATTCCCGGGATTGTGCGAGGTGCCATAGATTTTGTGAAGGGGACCCGAGGAGAAGGCTATGCAAAGCTAAACCCCGGAGAGGAATGCGAAATAGTAGAAAAGGCGAGATGATAAGATAATGACGGAAGAATGGCAGAAAGAGAAGGTAAATCATATCGTTTACAACGCGATCTCATACGCATTCGAGAGGGCTGTTAAGGCGACGATAGGGGCTGGGGCACCGATTATGCAGACCGCGATGGTTCCGCTCGTTGGCGTTGATCTGGTCGCTGCCACCGAAAAGGAGCTTGGAATCACGTTTGAAGCAGGAAAACCTCTGCATGAGTTCATGGCAGACCTCGCAACGATGCTCGTCGGACTCGGCGTCGCTGATGAGATACGCTGCACCCCGGAATCCGGTGGAAACGGCGGCAGCATGGTTCAGTGTCGCGTCAAAAATTGCATCAACACGCTCGCTCTCAAGTACCTGCGTGAGAAGGGGATCGAGTCGTGTGTCCTCTGTCCGCCCGGCTTCTATGCGGCATCGGCAGCCAGAAAGGTTTTTGGGGATGAGTTTCAAATACGGATAACGAATACGACAGCAGAACTCGGGGACGGTGTGGTGACCTTCGAGCTTGTTGAGTAAGACTGTAGGTGGGCAAATGGCTGAGACCAAGAAAGAGAAACTGGACAAGATCCTTGCCAGATTCGGTGAAGTCGGGCAGATCAAGGCGGCTGGCATCGTGAGCAAGGAGGGCTTGCTGATAACGGCTCGCATGACGCCTGAAATGAATGAGCGGATCGTTGCAGCGCTCTGTTCCACGATTATGGCGAGCGCAGAGACCGCAAGCTCGCAGATGGGCACTGGATCGGTGAGCGAGATCCATGTGAAGACCGAACAGGGGACGATACTGCTCCAGCCAGCCGGCGAAAAGGCGATCATGATCGCGCTGGCGGAATCCGGCGCTCAGCTTGGGTTGATCATGATGGAGATCGAGACGAGAGCGCGGCAGGTGCAGGAGATCCTCGAAGAGGTGTGATATGGCGGTTACGACCGATGGGCTGCGCAAGACCCATATTCCGATGCTTGATGAGCTGCTCGGTGGAGGGATGCCAGAAGGGACGTCAATTCTATTCACAGCGATGCCGGGTGTTGCGTCCGATGTTTTTGGCTATCAGATCGCAGCCGAGCGCATGAAGAACGATGGGGATCTATGCCTCATCTACACGAACACAAAGACTCCTGTTGAGATTGAACACACATTCCAGAGGTATGGCTGGGACTTGCGATCGTCGCTTGACTCTGAGCGGGCGTTCTTCATCGACTCCATCTCCCCGATGATGGGGGTGCCGGCAATCGGCAAATATGTGGTCAACGACTTAAAAGATAGCGAGAATGTGGTCAAGAACGCGATCCCTGATGTTGCGGGCGGTACTGCCGTAATCGAAGACGTTGCAACGCTTCTTGACACGATAGGTGTTGACCAGACCTTCGACCTGATCCGGCAGCTGAACGAGGCGGCGCGGGCAAACGATGTGAATATACTCTATCTCTTCACGAGGTGGAACTACGAGGAAGCGATGGTCGAGAGACTCTCCGGGATCGTTGACTGCGAGGTCAAGCTCTTCAGCATCGAGGAGAAGGTGATCTACCGTCAGGTCTTCGCGGTCGCAAAATCGAACTGGGTCGAGACGTCGAAGATCAAGATATTCTTCGAGGTGATGGAACCGGGAGGCGTTCGGGTCTTCATCCCGAAGGTGCTTGTGACAGGACCCTACAATGCAGGAAAGACCACGTTCACGCACGCAATCGCACCAAACACTGTTTCAGTTGAGAGGCAGACTTATGAACTATTTCCGACGACTGTGGGGCTTGATATCGGGCACATCGACTACAAGGGATTCTCTGCCGATGTCTTCGGAACCCCTGGTCAGGAGCGATTCGATCTCCTGCTCGAGCCGCTGGGAAGAGAGGCGATCGGCACCTTCATCGTGATCGATTCGACGAAGCCCGAGACGTTTGTGCGGGCGAAGGAGATGATCCGGATGTGCCGCACCGAGGCGATCCCGAAGGTGATAATCGCAAACAAAAGTGACCTTCCGAATGCGTTATCACCTGAAGAGATCAATAAGAAGATGGCGCTCTGGGAGGATGTCTCCATCGTTCCCGTTTCTGCGATGAATAAAGACGGGCTCGATCAGGCACTGGGTACTCTATTCAACCTCATTTACCGAGTATGATTCCAAAAATAGCGTCGGGGATTTCTGGATTGGACGAGCTTACAGGCGGGCTTCCTGATAACACGATGACGCTTGTGTACGGTCCGCCAAAGACCGGAAAGTCCATATTCTGCTACCAGTTTCTGCGCCAATCAGTAGCAGAAGACGATCTCTGCATGTATTTGATGACTGACTACAACCTGTCCCAGCTCGAAGCACAGATGATGGCGTTTGACTGGTTCATCGCCGAGTATATCGCAAAAAAGAAGCTGTACGTGATCGATACGGCGTCAGGTTCGGTTGGTGCGACGCAGAAGGAGATGAAGAATATGATGATCTCGTTTCCGCAGAACCCGACCGACATCGTGAGTAAGGTCATCCAGGAGCTGCAATCCATCTATCAGGAGGCGCAGCGGTTCAGATCGGTTCTGGACTCGTCTACGACGCTCTTTGCGTTCAACTCGCCGATCCTGATGATTCGTGTGCTGAAGTCGTACACGATGCGGATCAAGATGGCTGGCGGAACCGGCGTCATCACGTACACGGAAGGCGCAGCCGAGCCGCAGATCGAGACGATGCTAAAGGCGACCGTGGACAACATCATCCATCTCGACGGCGAGGAGATGACGATTGAGGCGATGGCTGGGCTCAAGCACACGGGTGTTGGGTATCAGATAACAGACGCCGGGATTGCGGTTGGGTGACCGCGGTGTCAGGGACGTTTGCGGTGGATCAGTCCACCCACCGACGAAGCATCTCCGCCTGCCCGACTCTCGATCTACGCGCCAACCTGCGCAGCACACCCTGAACGCCTGTTCCGTATTGCGCAGCCTTCTTCGGTGCCCACACCAGTTCGGGCGGAAGATATTGCTCTGAGACCTTCCGCAGGATGTATTTTCTCGTGTATTCGCTCCTCTCACTCCCCTCGCCTCCTTCTCTTCGCATCTTGAGCCCGGCGTCGATACGGCATGCAGCAGCAACCACACCGGGGCTGAAGATCGGCGTGCAGAGCGTGACATCAAACAATTTCGCGACCGCCGTGTCCCGTTTGATCTGATCAGGGAGTGCAAGCAGATCCTTTTCGAGGACACGTTTCAGATCGTCAATCCCGCGATCAAACGTACTCTCATGACGCTTGTATCCGGCAAAGAGTTCGTCTGCGCCCTGCCCGGTCAGTAGCAGTCCGGTTCCATGTTTGTGCGCACATTGCGCCACGAGGTACATGCAGACCCCGACCCCCGCAACAACCGGATTTGCGCTCTGTGTCGCATGCAGCACCTCCGGGATCGCGGACTCGATCGCCTCTTCGGTGCATTCGCATACTCTCAACCGATCAGAAAGCCCGAGCAGGGCTGCTGCCCTGCGTGCACTCCGCACGTCGTGGGAATCCGAAATCCCGACCGTGTACAGTTCAATATCAGGGTCTACCGATTGCGCAATCGCAGCAATGAGCGAACTATCGATTCCGCCCGAGAATGCGACGCCTGCGTGCCCTGTACGCCCCGCGTGTGCTGTGCGCCGCTGCCCCAATATGCACGACCGCACAGCGTCTTCGATGCGGATTCTGAGGTTGCGGACTGTTTTTACTTCAATCTCAACTCCAGTCTCAACTTCGATTTCCACTGCCGTCTCCGCATCATTGGCGTCCATTCCTGCCCCCCTCCCCAATCTCGCCCGCGACCCCGCTCACAACCCTGATCGTGTTCATCCAGCGGACGCTCTCCCCGCAAACGTCAAAGCCGGAACTGCGCATCATCGAAGCCAGATCTCTCCTGATGAAATCCCTTGCAGTCGCGCCCTCCACAAGCATCCAGACGTTGAACAGAAGCCCGACCAGCGCGTTTTTGGGACGTGCGTAATCGAGAACGGTTATCCTGCCGCCGGCTGTAAGCACCCTTGCGATCTCGCGCAGCACATTCATCCGAACGGAATAAGGCATCTCGTGCAAGCCGAATGTTATGCATACGCGGTCGAAGTACCCATCCGGGTACGGGATCTCTTCGGCGTTCGCGATTTCGAAGTCCATATTCTTTTTTCTCTTCCTTTCCGCTTTTTTCAGCATATTTTCTGAGAGATCGATGCCGATCACCTCCCCGCAACTCCCGACCGCCTCTGCAATCATTGCGCACAGTGTTCCGGTCCCGCAGCAGACGTCCAGAACCTTTTGATCCGGATTTAGCTCCATTTCATCGATTGTGATCCTTCTCAGCTCCTGTTCCCCACCGAAGAATGAGGATATGAATCTGACAAGAATATCGTATATGAATGCGATTCTGTTACAATCCTCTCGATAATGTTTTGGTTTTCTCATATTCGGGATTGTGTTCCCGCAAGATATATAACCTGACATTGTCAGCGTCATCAGGGCAGATCAAAGGTGGCAAAACAATTTAAATATAAAGAAATCATAAGTAGTAATCACTAACATGCATGAGGGATGGTAATGGCGAAGATATTCGCAAAAAATTTGTCAAAGAAGAACGTTGTGAGCAGCGACGGTTCGGTGCTCGGTGTGCTGTACAATATCGTGATGGACGCCCCTACCGGGGATCTGATCGATCTTGTGGTGAAACCTGACATGTCGATTGATAAGAGCCGGTATAAACCGGAAGGGAACTACATACTGGTTCCTTTCAGCTCGGTTCGTGCTGTCCGGGATTTTATCGTCGTGGACAAGAATGAAGCGATGATGAGTTAAGTCAATCCGACATGCGATGACGCAAATGATGCACACAGAGACGCTGAAAACGATACGGAAGCTGATGCTTCTGACTTACGTGTTTCTTACGGCAGCATTTATCATATTTGGCATACTTGTTCTGTTTACAGTCCTGAACTTAAATCAGGTAAGTGCAAACGCCTTAAACGAGTATTTCGATGAGATGGGCTGGGCAGCTATCGTGCTGATATGGACGCTCATCGTCGGATACGTCGTGACCTATGCTGTTGCCCCATCTGTTGTTCTCAGAATCTTTTACACGGATACGGAGCTTCGGGAGGAGTCTCTTAGCAAAAAAAGCCAGATGGCGCAGCTCGAAGAGTACACCAACACCCTTGTTACTGTTATGAAGCAGTGCTACGAGATCGCGGAACGGTGCAGCGAGTCTGCTCTTGAGTGTGGGGTTTCCGCAAGCGAGAGCAGGACTGCGACAGGCAAACTGGAGAATGAGGTTCGCGGGCTTTCGCAGGCTACCGAAAAGGCGTACGAGATCGTTGGCACGTTGGATGAAGTGAACGGCGTACTTGGCGCGAAGGTGGAGGAGTTGAACGCGTACACAATATCGCTTGACAAAGCCCTCGTCAATCTTGCGACCAACCGCGAGAAGGTGCTCGACGAAGCGCTCCAGCCAGTGAAAAACAGCCTCATTGCGCTCCGAAAGGAGAACGTGCAGTTGCACAAGACCCTGACTGATATGATCGGATCGCTCGAGGACGCTGATGCGGATCTGCACGATTTCATGCTCGAACTGGTACACGGCATCTCATCCGCCTACCGCACGCACGAGGACCGGAAGCGGGTGACGTGAACCCTGTGGTGCGGTTGGGCTGGTGAGGTTCCTGGATCTGGCAGACGCTTGGTATGTGAAAGTCCCGAAAACAGTGGCGGTAGCTGCAATTTTGAAAACCACTTTTTCATGGTATATGCTATAACGTCCAGTTATTCTACGCACCATTTTCATTTAGGTATATAGGTTTAACGGATGAGGATGGGTGGGTACTTGCTGGCTTTTTATATGGTAATTGCGCAAAAGACAAAAGTGTGTGCGTTCAAAATTCAAAAAAGGTCGATGAATGAAGAAGGTACGACTGATCTCACATGCTAAATCCAGATTGGAGAGATACGGTATCAACAGACGATTTGTTATTGAAGCCGTAGCTAATCCGGATGAGGTTGTAATAGGTAAAAACAGAGGAGAACTCGAAAGATGGATCGCCCACAAACTGTTAGATGATGAATACATGTTAAGAGTCGTCTACGAAGTCAAAAACGAGGACATCAGCGTGATAACTTTATATATCTCCAAACGAAGGAGGTACTACAGAGGTGGCGTCCGTGAAGATAAAATATGACCCTGCAGATAATATCCTTTTGATAACCTTGAAAGAGAAACCTTTAGCGTATGGCGAGGAGATAACGCCGCAGGTAATAGCGCATTACTCAAAGGATAATGAACTGGTGGAGATGGAGGTGCTTGACGCTAACGAGCTATTCTCTAAAAAGAAGGATATTTATGTGCCAGAACATATAAAACAGAAAGCAGCGCATATACAAAGATCATCGGATGGTGCTGTTGCCGGAAGCATATAATTGGCTGATGTCGTAGCCAACAGATAGAAAAAAATCGGTAGTGTCTTAATCTACGATAGTTTATCATAACCTGTAGTATGAGGGAATATGGGAATTGGTGGATTGATTGAACCAGTGTAATCTGCGTTCATCCGCGGTTCATTATATTTTTAACTGACCCGAAGAACTATACAAAAACGATACTCGGGTGCCTGAATACATGGTTGATCTGATAGAGTTTTGGAACACTTTCACGCGAGATGCCAGAGAATCAAAAAGTTGTGCAGACTTCCAAAACTCCAAAAACCTTTTATTGATCGAGGGTAAATAATGCAATTGGGTGAGGGTTTGAGGATACTAGTTGTTGATGATTCGATGTTCATGCGAAAGATCGTATCGGACATGCTTGCGACCGATCCGCAGATCGAGGTTTGCGGGACAGCAAAGAACGGGATTGATGCTATCGAGCAGATAAAGAAGCTTACACCTGATGCGGTCACGATGGATGTCGAGATGCCAAAGATGGATGGGCTAACAGCACTCGGACACATCATGCACGAGTGTCCGCTGCCTGTTGTCATGCTCAGCACACTGACAGAGAAGGGTGCGGATGCGACGTTCAAGGCACTTGAGCTTGGAGCTGTTGACTATGTGCAGAAACCGTCTGGTGCGATCTCGCTTGATGTGCGCAAGGTGCAGACCGAACTGCTCGGCAAAATAAAGGCGGCTGTGCAGGCGAAGGTCAGGAAACGGACGCACAGCGAGAGGAAGCCGGGTGTGATCAAGTATACGCCGAAGAGAGCGGCAAAGACGAAGGTGATTGCGATCGGGACATCGACAGGTGGACCATCAGCGCTTGCCGAGATCATTCCTCGTTTTCCGGCAGACACTCCGCCGATGCTGATTGTGCAGCACATGCCTGCTGATTTTACAAAGACGTTTGCGAAGAGACTGGACAATGAGTCAGCGATCACAGTAAAAGAGGCGAGCGCAGGGGACAAGATCATGCCAGGGCTTGCGCTTCTTGCCCCGGGCGACTACCACATGACCGTCGGAAGAGATGGCAGGGTGCATCTGGATAAGAAGCCAAAGATTCACGGAGTGAGACCTGCGGTCGATCCGATGATGATAACAGCATCAGAGGTCTACCAATCGGATATGATCGGAGTCATCATGACTGGCATGGGGAGCGATGGCAGCGACGGCATGGTTGCTATTAAGAATAACAACGGAGCAACGATTGCGCAGGATGAGGATTCCTGTGTTGTGTACGGCATGCCACAGGAGGCGTACAAAACAGGGTGCGTGGATCGGGTGGTCTCGTTGTCGCAGATACCGATCGAAGTGCTGCGAAGATGTTGAGATATTGATGCGATCAGTATAATTTTGCAAGATATATTAAATTGGGGGAGATTGCAATGGACATGTCCGAATACAAGGGAGAGTTCGTAAACGAGGCGAGAGAGCATCTGGAGATATTGAATCAGTCGCTCCTCGATCTGGAACACGACAAATCCAACATGGACCTTTTGAATAACATATTTCGAGCGGCGCACACGTTGAAAGGCTCGTCCGCGACGATGGGTTACACGAGTGTGAACACGCTCACGCACAGGATGGAGAACGTGCTCGACGCGATCCGCAACACCGAGATTACGGCTACATCAGAGGTGATGGATGCGCTCTTCGATTGCTTTGACACGCTTGAGATCATGATCGATGCGATCGATGTCGATGAGAATAGCGACGTCGATGTGACGGAGCTGGCGAGCCGGCTTGAGAGTTTGCTCTCCGAGAGTGCGGAAAAGGATCCGGGGGACATCGCAGGGGCGAGCATGCCGGTCGTGTCAGGTACAGCGGAACAGGTGGCTATACCTGCAGATCCGGCAGATCCGGCATTGCAGACAGAGCCATCCGGAATGGAGTTCACAGAGGAGGAGCGGATTGCAGCGGCTGATGCTGCTGGTCGCGGTCTTTCGGCATTTAAGCTCTCGATCGTGCTTGAGGAGACCTGCGCTCTCAAATCGGTTCGTGCGATGATGATTTTGAGAGCGATAAGCGAGCACGCCGAGATTCTTGCAACGACGCCGGGTGCGGAGGGAATCGAGGACGGCGAGTTCGATCGCGGGTTCGATGTGGTCATCGGAACGAGCGAGGATGTTTCTGCTGTCAGTGGATCGGTCGGACAGGTGAATGAGGTCGAACGGGTAGATGTCTCGCCGCTGGAACCGGAACTGGAATCGCAGACCGGTGCAACCGTGGTTGCCGAAACGGCGGAGAGGCCCGACGAACCGGTTGCAGCAGATGAACCCGGCGCTGTATCGTCGGCGCAACCGGAAGTGGTATCTGAAACACCTGCGGCAACACCATCTGCGCCAGCGCCGGCAACGCAGCCGGCAACGCCAGCAAAGAAGCCGGACGTTGTTCGCAGCGTGCAGAGCGTGCGTGTCAACATCGAGAAACTGGATTCGCTCGTTAACATGGTTGGCGAGCTTGTGATAAACAAGATCAGGCTTCTGCAGATACAGTCAACGCACCAGATAAAAGAACTGGACGAGACCGTGTCAAACATCGACAGGCTCACAAATGACCTGCGCGATGAGGTGATGCAGATGCGTATGGTTGCTGTCGATCAGGTCTTCAACCGGTTCCCGAGAATGGTGCGCGACCTTGCCAAGAAGAAGGAGAAGGAGATCGATCTGGTGGTCGTTGGGAAGGAGATCGAACTCGACCGGACAGTGCTCGATGAGGTCGGGGAGCCGCTCGTTCACCTGCTCAGAAATTGCGTTGATCACGGCATCGAGCCGCCTGACGTGCGAGAGAGCGCAGGCAAACCCAGAACAGGAACGATCAAGTTGATCGCACGCAGGGAGAAGAACCACGTGGTGATCGAAGTCATCGACGACGGGGCAGGAATCGATCCGGATAAACTGCGAACGAAAGCCGTTGAGAAAGGGATCACAGGAAAGGAAGAAGCAGATAACATGAGCGATGAAAACGCGCTTATGCTGATCTTTGCTCCGGGATTCTCCACAGCGGAGACGATCACCGACGTCTCAGGCAGGGGTGTTGGCATGGATGTTGTCAAGACCAGCATCGAAGCGCTCGGCGGCAATGTGAGCCTCGTATCAAACGTCGGCGTCGGAACGACCGTGACACTACAACTCCCGCTCACGATGGCGATCATACAGACGCTCCTTGTTGAGGTTGCAGGCAGCGTCTACGCGGTCCCGATCAGTAGCGTTCTTGAGACGATCTCGGTAATGCCTGCTGAAATCAAGACGATGGGCGCGCAGAAGCTGACAACGCTTCGGGGCAACGTGCTTCCGCTCGTCTGGGTGCACGACCTCTTCGGTGTCGAGAGGAACGTTGATGCCGGGGGCGACGAGATCGTTGCAGTCGTCGTCGATCGCGGAGGGCAGCATGTCGGACTGGTCGTGGACTCGCTGATCGGACAGCAGGAGATTGCGATCAAGTCGCTTGACGGCGTCCTTGCGGGCGTCAGAGGATTTGCAGGCGCAACCATCCTCGGCGACGGACGAGTGATCATGATTCTGGATGTTGCCTCGATGGTGTGAACAGCAATGCCTGAGATCGTCAAGGTTGCAATGGCTGATCTGAAGGTATCGCGTGAACCTACGGTCCTGATCACAATCGGACTCGGGTCGTGCATAGGAGTCGCACTCTATGACCCTGTGGTTAAGGTCGGCGGGCTTGCCCACATCATGCTCCCGACGAGCAGACGTGCGGGTGGCAGCGACGGCAGCAATCCGATGAAGTACGCTGACACCGGAATCGAGATGACTCTTGCGAAGATGATCGAACTGGACGCTGTAAAGAGGCGCATAACAGCCAAGATCGCTGGCGGGGCGCACATGTTCTCAAGCATGAAGGAGGGTGCAACGTTTCTCAAGATCGGCGATAACAACGCAGCCGCGGTCAAAGAGAAACTCGCACAGGAGAAGATCAAACTGCTCGCAGAGGATATAGGAAATGATTATGGCAGAACCGTGGAACTGCATACGAAAGACGGGAGCTACGTCATAAAAACGATAGCAAATGGATCTAAGGTGATTTGAATGGGGCTAGACGAATTTGAGGAACTAAAGAAGAAGATTTCAAAGGACAAGAACTTCAGTTGCAGCCAGTACAAGGACCCGTACCTGAAGCGGAGGTTCGCAATCAGGATGCGTGCAACAGGTGCAAAGTCGTACCGTGAGTACATGTCACTGCTCAACACGGACAAAGAGGAGTATCCGATACTCCTGAACGTCCTGACCGTGAACGTCACCGAGTTCTTCAGGGATGCTCCAGTCTTCGAGGAGGTGAAGCGCGTCATGGGCGCGATGATCAAGGGTAAACAGGAGGGCAAGAAGACTTTCGCACGTATCTGGAGTGCGGGCTGCTCGAACGGCTCGGAGGCGTACACGGTAGCGATACTCGCAGACCAGATACTTAGTTCGCATGTTGATAATTTCAAGGTCAACATCTACGCGACCGACATCGATCCTGACTCAATTAAGGCTGGGAGGGAAGGAGTATACAAACCCGATCTTCTGAAAGGCGTGAATGCGTCGTACATGAAGAAATACTTCACCGAGGTTGATGGGAACTATCAGGTGGTAGAACCGATCCGGAAGATGATCACATTCAAGAGAAACGATCTCATCAACGAGCAGCCGCTCCGGACGATGGATATGATACTCTGCAGAAACGTTGTGATCTACTTCTCACGGGAGCTTCAGGAGAAGCTATTCATGAACTTCTACAACGCATTGAACGATGGCGGCTACTTCATCATGGGCAAGACCGAGACGCTTGTGGGTCCTGCAAAAGATAAATTTGTTCCAATTAATAATAAAGAGCGAATATATCAGAAGCAAGCCGGATAGTCGATAGTCGGATTGGAGAAACAGATGGCACAGGAAAAAGTTGTCACCTGGCTGGAGGGGAAGATCCTCTTCGTGGATACGTACGCCGCGAGGCCAAACTGGGTTCCGTGCAAGGTTGTTCTCACCTACGGCGGCATCTGGCTCATGCACGGCAGCGAGAAGACCGGTGTTCCGCTCGCAGCGATCGTCGGTCTCGGAAGGGAGGTTCCGAAGAAACTTATCGGAAACGTTTCCGAGTATCTCTCGATCGCGTATGTCATGGCAGGCAAGGAGACGACAGTTGCGATAACCGGTCAGTCTGCACAGCTGAAGAAGCTGAAGAAGTACATAATGTTCCTGCAACTGAACAAGAAGCCCGTTTACATCCTCCACCCGGCAAAGGTCGGTGGTGCGATCCAGGACAATCTCCAGTGGGAGCAGGGACTCCTGAACGTCGTGTGGACGCCGGCAGGAGCAGCCGACAAACTGGTCGTCCAGCGAAAGTCCGGGAACGTAGAGATTCCCATGGGTGAGATCGAGATGGTGCAGACCGAGAACCAGAAGATCAGCGGGAAAACGCAGACGATCGCAAATATCAAATTCACGGGTGCCGAAAACACATACAACACGTTCATACTCTCAGGAATTCAGAATTCGCTGATTGAGTACATCAACGATTACCTGAAGGAATCGGGTGTGATATCCAAGCACAATGAGGGCGCAGTGGGCGGGGGCGGCGATGCCGCGCTCGAGGGACTCGAGGACGAGATCCTTGTTGCGCTCTACTCAGGCGTATCCGCGCTCGAGGTGCCCACATTCATGGATGGCGCAGAGGTGGATCAGGTCGAGGCGGTCTACGACAACCTGATATCGCGGGGGCTCGTGGAACTTGTCCGCCTCCGGAAGGATGTCAAATTGACAGCGAAAGGTAGAAATATAGTGAATAAGAAAATGCAGATGTAGGGAGTATCTGTGGAAATACGCAAATAGGAGGAGGGATTAGTATGGCAAACATCATGCTTGTGGATGATTCGAAGTTCATGCGGGCGCTACTGAAGAAGGTGCTCGCGGGAACACATACGGTTGTCGGGGAAGCAGAGAATGGGGTGGAGGCGGTCGATATGTACGACCAGTTGTCTCCTGATCTTGTGATGATGGACGTCGTGATGCCGCACATGGACGGGATACTTGCAACGAACAACATCGTGGGCAAGCACCCTGAAGCGAAGGTTATCATGTGCACGTCCGTCGGACAGGACGAGAAGGTGAAGGCTGCGATCAAAGCCGGCGCCAGAGGCTACATCACAAAGCCATTTCAGGGACCAAGCGTCCTCAAAGAAGTCGAGAGTTTACTGGGTCAGTAGCCATGTTCGGGATGGAAATGCTTCATAAACTGAAGAAGCTGGGCGATGAGAGCGCGAATATGGTGATCGAGTCTCTCGCCGAGATGACCGCGATGGATGTAATTATGGAGGTCTCTGCCGTCAACATGACAGAGATTGAGCAGATCCCGGCAACGGTCGGCATAACCGACGATGCGATGATCGGGCTCTATGTGCGGTTCACAGGCGAGCTTCCGGGGTCTGTTCTGATACTGATCTCTATAGAGTCCGCGCAGAAGCTCGCTGACATCATGCTTGCCGGCATGGGTGATGAGCCAGCCGAGGGCGAGGTGCTCTCAGAGATGCAGCAGTCAGCGGTCGAGGAGATCGGAAACATCATCACATCATCATTCATCGATGTCTGGGCGAACACATTCGGAACAGGACTCACACAGACACCGCCCGCGTTCGTGTGTGACTTTGTGCCCTCGATAATCGATGCCGCGCTCGCGCGAGCGTCCGAGGGCGGGGACTTTGCTGTCGTCTTCAACAGCGCAATCAGAATCACGGACGAGGACATCGACTGCCACATATTGGTTCTCCCGGATCCTGACAGGATGCAGATAATGTTTGATAATCTGGAGTGAGGAGTGATCATGGTCGAACTTGAAGGGTCGCCTCTCGCCGCCGCACTCGACTAGTGAGGGGTGATCATGGTCGAACTTGAAGATTCGGAATACTTTAAACTATGAAACGAAGAGATAGTTGGAAGAAGGACGTGGAAAAGATGGAACTTATGCTAAAGATACCCGGAGATGTTGTGGAAACGCTGCGGTTCCCTCCCGACGAACTGGAGATGGAGTTACATAAGGAACTTGCGCTGGCGCTGTATCAGCGCGGCGTGCTTTCATCGGGCAAGGCATGTGCCCTTGCCGGGATGACTCGCAGGGAGTTTGAGGGTGTTTTGGGGGAGCGACAGATCAGGCGGCACTACACTGAGAGGGATCTGGAAGATGACATCGAGTATGCAAGAAGCTGTCAGTGACTCTTCCACCCTGATTCATCTGGCAGGTATCGGGCGACTTGAGCTGTTGAAGGAGTTTCATGAAAAGATTCTGATTGCACCTGCGGTCTGGAGAGAGGTTGTAGAGGAGGGGGCAGAGATGCCCGGCGCAAGAGAGGTCAAAGAGGCTTATGAGTCGGGTTGGATCGAGGTGGTTGCCCCGGACAACAGGTCGGTGGTCAGGTTACTGGAGCGGGAGTTACACGATGGAGAAGCTGAAACTATCGCGCTCGCGATAGAGCGACAGCATGAGATAGTATTTCTGGACGAATTGGAAGCGAGAAGGGTTGTGGATGTGTATGGATTGCGTAAGACCGGTGTGATCGGAGTTTTGATCCGGGCGAAATTAGAGGGTAAAGTGAGGTCACTTCGCGACGAAATGGATAGGTTGCGCGGGGAAGCAGGCTTCTGGATTGGTGATGACCTATATCGACATGCATTGAATGCAGTGGCGGAGAGTTGATCGTGCTTCCGAGCACAGCCGGGACACAGGTGGTGTTGCGGCATGACCGGATGCAGATAATGTTTGATAATCTGAGTGAGGAGTAATTATGGTCGAACTTGAAAGTCTTGAAACGATAAAGGAGATGGGCGACAGCAGTGCCGCAATGGTTGTGGAGTCGCTCAGAGAGATGCTGTGTATGGACGTTGAGATGGATGTCTCAGCGGTTCATGTGGATACGATCGAGGGGATTCCCGAGATCCTCAAGCTCGCGGACGACACGATCGTTGGGGCGTACGTCGGCTTCGCCGGAAACGTCTCCGGAACCGTTCTTACGATTCTCTCGGTCGAGAGTGCGCGAGCGATGGCTGACATCCTGCTTGCCGGGATGGATGAGGAGGAACCTACCGGGCATCTTACCGAGATGCAGGAGTCTGCGATACTTGAGATCGGTAACATTCTGACATCGCCGTTCATCGATGTGATGGCGGACACAATGTCGATGGAACTGACGCAGAGCCCGCCCGCAATTGCGTGTGATCGGCTGAGCGTGTTAATCGAGCGCTCTCTGGACGAGGGGGTAAAAGACGATGTTGCGATCGTCTTTAACAGTGCACTCCATGTCGTGAACCAGAACATCGACTGCAACATCCTGATGCTTCCGAATCCGGGTACTGTGAATCTACTCTTTGCGCAGTTGTGAGATAGTGTCGCGACAATTGATGAGACTCATAATATTCTTCGACTTCTCAAGAGTGCGTTCCCAAGAAGACTTTATATAAAATGGGTTCTTATCTTGACTTCGTTACATTACAAGCATTCCCTTTCCCAAGCCCCCACTACAACCCCATTTCATCTTCGATAATGACACTCTTCCGATTGCATCGCACCCATAACCAATCATTCATGGAATAACATCGGTGTTCTAACGCCACATCGTCATATCCACTGATATATGACAAAAAGCTACCGCTAAAACCAATGCTTTCGACGCTTAACGAAAATTACACTTGCGCTTTGCATTGCCAGCAGGCAATGCCCGGTTACCCATTATATGAGAAAGACGCCGACCTGGCAGTTCTCAACCTTTATGAGACGACCGCAATACTGGCGTCTCACACCGACAGACTCCGTTCCCTGCTTCGGAAATCCCGATTCATCGATATGAATAGTGCCATTGATTTCATCTCCGATTAATTCGGTCACATCCCTCTCTGATATGGTCGATTACGGGTCGCACGTCCCATGGCGAAGTTGGGCAAATCTGACAAAGTCAAGGTAAACATTCCCGCTTTCCAGCATCGCTCACCCCATCCGCCTCTGCATCCCCTGTAGCAGCCGCTTCACAGCATCGGGAAGCTGCCCCCGCTGGAGCGCCTTCATATGGGCTGGTGAGATCATGTTCATGACCGCGGTCATCATCGAGTCGGATCGCATCATCCCATCCATCAGCTTCCGCACGTACACTGACGTTTTGATCTGCATCCCGATCTCGCTCCACCATCTTGATTCGTACGCATCGACTGCACACCTGCCATTCACAACGTCCGCCGCAGTCTCGCCCGCAATCTTCCCTGCAACCATCGCAGTCGGGATCCCGCCGCCGTTTGTCGCAATCAGGTGCCCGGCGGCATCACCCGCGATCATGACGTTTCCTGTGCACGTCTTCGCAGGAGCGCCCCCGACCGGAACCATTCCCGCAATGACTGATGTGACCTTTCCGCCCTCAAGTTTCTCGCTTGCGATCGGGTGCTCAACGATAAAACGGTGCAGGTAGTCCCGAAACGTAACACCGGGCTCGCACATCGCTTTTCTGATGCCCATCCCGACGTTTGCAGAAGTCCCCCCGTGCGGCACGATCCACGCGTACCCGCCCGGCACAAAGTTCCTGCCAAAGTGCATCTCGATAGCCTCGTTGTCGATCTCAACTCCGGTCATGTCGTACGCGATAGCGTGAGCGACTCCCATCGGATCGTCCTCGACTCCTGGAAGATTTGCTGCCTTTGCCACAATCGAGGAGGGTCCGTCCGCACCGATGATCACATCAGCAGTGATTGTGTGGCTTCCCCACATTCCAGCAATCTCAATTGATTTACCGTCGATTGCGGTAACTCTCGTTCCGATGCGAAGATCTGCACCTGCGCTGACCGCTCGTTCTGCAAGATATTGATCGAACCGTCTCCGATCGAGTACGTTGGCATCGACATCGAACTCCTTGGAGTCGCCGGTCGGCGCAATGAACCGCTGGCACTTTGTCTCGGTATAGACGCAACTCTTTGGATACCTGAATGTGTCAGGAAGTTCCGCATCAGGCATCAGTTCCTCGAGTTCATCGTACTTCGGGAGAAAGCCTGCGCACTGCACTGGAACTCCTATCGTCTTCTTCTTGTCGATCAAGAGCACGCTCGCATCTTCTGCTGCGTATCGTGCAGCGGTTGAGCCGCATGGTCCTGCGCCGACGATTACGATGTCGTAGTGGGGATCAAGGTTCAATTGCGGAGCACCTCTCGTATCGCGAGCAGATTCAGCCGCGATTGTGGTTTTATCGTTCTCTGTGTTGGGTCAATGAAGAACACATTTCTTCCGACTAAAAATATTTTTTCTTTATTTATCCTGTCATACTGTAGTAGCTCTTCCTGTTCGAAACTCTTAAACTCCCCTATTATGTCTTGTTCTGAATATTCAACCTTCCCAAGCGATATTTCATCAAATATCGAGAGAATCTGGCTTGTTCTGATTTTTAATAACTTTTTAGCCTCACTCTCTACATCTTTCCCATTGATTTTCGCATTCACGAGCTCAACCAGACATGCCGGCTTTCCGCCGCAGTATTCCCACGCAATCACATTCTCATTGTCAGTGAAACCATGCTTCTTAAGAAACGCCGTTGTCGTCTCACGATCAAAATCATCAACCAGCAGATACCTGCACCTCCCTTCGAGCATCGCCTCGCTATGGACCTCCTCAATGAAGAGCGAGTCGGATGTTGCCACGAAGACATGCGCCAGATGCTTTTCCTTTGTCAGGTCGATGAAAAAGTTGAAGAGTTCATAGATGAGCGAACCATTCACGTTTACATCCCCGATCTTCTGCAACTCATCCAGGATCAACACTGGTTGCTTACCCGAATTTTTCACCTCTTCAAAAAGTTTGATTATGTACGAAAAAGCATTCTTCGGCTTATTGTCCTTGAACACATAATCCAGAAACTCCTTGTTGATCGGTATTCCGGCAACCTTCGTAACAGATGAAACCAGCTCAGCAAGCGTCTCCTTCCTCTTCTTAAGCGCCGCCTCGGTCTCCATCTCCATCTCGAACAATGACTCGATGAAATCGTCATAACTCGCTAAAAACTTAGTCCTGAGATTTATATAGAAGACAACATAATCATCTGGCAGCTCTTCTATCACGTGGTTGATCAGTTCTGTCTTTCCGCTGTTTATCGGTCCGTAGATGAAGGTGATCAGAGTTGGTCGGCTGTCCTGTATCACCCCGATCTCTTTTATCTCCTTTTCGCGATTGTGAAATTCTATGTCCCTCATATTGTTTCCCTCCAAACGTCTTCTCTTTTCACCATAAGATGCTTCGTCTCGCCATT
>Ga0190315_1000345_pt1 | contig 25568 bp, 20 predicted proteins | sample 48701101_MG_FD_161673 | JGI IMG/M metagenome (GOLD analysis project Ga0190315, IMG submission 161673) | Hydrothermal vent sediment bacterial communities from Southern Trench, Guaymas Basin, Mexico - 4870-11-0-1_MG | ecosystem: Environmental > Aquatic > Marine > Hydrothermal vents > Sediment ...
TCACACTTCAGCCCCTTGTTTTCTTAAGGCTTTTGACATGGGGGAGTCTTGCCCCCTCCCCGTTCTCCTTCGCTGCGCTCAGGAGCCGGGGTTTCCCCCATAGCAAAAGCCGGAAAAACTACGGAGGCTTCCGTTAAACCGTTCAAAGAAATATCCCCTTCCAGTGAACGGTTGCCGTCCGTGCTCTGCCGCAGGAGCGGTTTGCCTTTTGCAGGGTTTCGATCGCGGGCCGGATTGCACTGCCTCTCCGGTCCGCGATGAGTGAGCTTTGAAACCCGGAAAAAGGTAACCGCTTCAAGGCGGGATATAACGGGTTCACCGGATATTTACAGAAACAGTAGATTTTTTTCTTGCAGGACTTTATATTAATAAAATATGAAAATGTTATCAAAGGTCTTTAATCGGCTCCTGATTACCGTGTTTTTTATAAGTGCGTCAGTACTTCACGCAAAGGATGTAACTATGATCTTATCTTCTCCTGCATTTTCAGATGGTAAAAGGATACCGGTTGTCTATACCAGACCGGCTGTGGGCGGAAAAGATATCTCACCACCTCTTACATGGTCGGGGATACCTGAAGGGACCAAATCCCTTGCATTGTCTGTAATAGATCCACATCCAGTGGCCAGAAACTGGGTCCACTGGATGGTAGTGGACATATCACCGGAGACAGAAGGTTTAGCAGAGGGGGCATCAGGAAAGATCATGCCGCAAAATTCCAGGGAAATCGTCAACTCCTTTGGAAAGCCGGGATATGGAGGACCACAGCCCCCTTCCGGCACAGGTGATCACCCATATGTATTCACTCTCTATGCGCTGGACGTGGAAAGTCTCGATCTTCCTGAGGACGCCGGCCTGTCTCGGTTCCTTGAAAGGCTTCAGGGACACATACTGGCCGAGTCGAGCTTAACCGGTTACTTCGGCCGCTGATCTGCCAAGCACCTTGATTCTCAGATCAAACAGGATAGGAGTGAGATATCAAACATGACCGCAATAATTACCAAAGGCAAGAGCTCTCAAAGGCATGAGCACATATCTATCCATACTCGATTAAGCCCGCGCCTGGGGCATCGTATAATTTGTCCGCACTGCGGGAACGAATGGAACTTTTACCAAATAGCAGAGGAAGTAAAGCTCACTACACGGTATATCCAAAACGCCGACGGCAGTTTTACTCCCATTAGCGATGATTCCAGGATCCTGGGAGAAGTAAAACTTTACTGTGGAGAGTGCCGGGCAGACCTGAGTAAATTCCATAACAGGTTTTTGGAGATGCTTTTTTGAATCCTGACCGTCCTCCGCTCATCATTACAGACAATCGCTCTTTCAGAACACATCTTTCAGAGCTGTCTTCCGGAGACACAGTGGTCGGGTTATTGAACATCAAACCCACGGAGCAGGTCCTGTTCCTGGACCTTGTGGAGCGGGGTATCCGGCTGTTTCCTCCAGCACTGGCCCAGCAACTAAGCAGGTCAAAGTGCTTGCAGGCCATGGTATACAGAGAGTATATGGTGCCCCATACATTTGTGGCCAGGGACCGCCACGACATGATCAAACAAATAAATGTCTATGGCCGGGAAGAAATCGGACCGGTGGTTACCAAACAGGATCGCTTTAATTGCGGCCTTGGCGTGCACCTGTGGTCATCAATTGAAGAAGCTCACAATCAGGCGTATTTTGGCTCTCTCAACTACCCCTTTGTTGTACAGCCTTATGTAGAGACAGCAATCGATGTTAGGGTCGTGATAATAGGAGATTATTCCGAGGCCTATTGGCGGCGCAACCCTCACTCCTTTCGTAATAACATGTTCTTCGGCGGAGATAGCGGCGAACACGAACTTTCATCTGATCAATGGGACCTCTGCCGTAATGTAATGGAACGGGGAAGATTTCCCAATGCCCACATAGACCTGATGGTTACTACGGACGGAACCACTTATTTTGGTGAAATAAATCTCAGGGGAGGCCTGAAAGGGGCCAGGATCTCCGGGCCTGAATATCAGGAGCGGATAAAGGCTATGGAGAAAGCATTCGTTAAGTCCGTAAAAAAAGAAGAAAATGGATGATATTCATCCGTCAGTCAGTGCTCATGCCGAATTGGCCAAGCGAATACAGAAAGCTCTCGCCCTTTCCGCCAGGCTTTTGGGCCGGCCGGGCAATTCCTGTTATCAGTTGATCTTGAACCGCAACAAGACCGCAGATGCTTGCATCAACAGGCTGCATCATTGATTTAAGGATATATTCCCCGTCCATCCAACCAAGAAGCATAAGCCAGTCCCCTGCCAGGGCGCTTTTCTCTCCTGGCACCCCGGGAAACAGCAGTTCCGGCAGGCCGTTCCCATCCACATCAGCAGAAATAAACCATTTCGCAAAACCACCTGCCGGTAACTGCGGGGAAACCCGATTTGAGGAAGACCAGAGCAATTGTCCTGTCTCATAGATACAGAGTTTGCCGGCATAGTCAATCGTACAGATCTCTGCATCGCCATTCCCATTCAGGTCTGACCAGCTTGACCTGATTACGGAGAAATTCTTTGGGCATGCTATGCGATCCCTATATTCAAGGCCCTCATTGCCGGGTTCCATAAGATAGACCTTTTGTCCGAACATGATACCGGCATCAAAACTCTGCCCCAGAAGCGATTCCTTTAAACCATCTCCATCCCTGTCTACAAAGGCAAGCCACAAGTTTATCTCATCCTGTATCAGGTTAAGCGTAAGATCCTGATAGCTTAGCAGCATTGAACGCATGCCAGCTCCATCCAGCAGTACATTCAGCGCTATCCATCCATGAGTTTTTACGGCAGAAAAACCGACCGGGTGCCCGGGTCCGCCAAACCGGTGAGAGGCAAGCTCTCCCGGACTTCCATAGCGGGCAACATACAGGCCTGACGGCAAAAGATATATTATCTCAAGCTTACCGTCTCCATCAAGGTCAATGATATCAACCTGGATCGCGCTTTCTGGAAGACGTCCTACAAGACGCGCATTGCCCAAATCAAATGACCTGATGTATGTCCTGAGTTTTCGGCCCCCCATATCATACCGGTGTTCCGCATGATCTGCTTCTTCAAAGATATCTGTACCGCACTCCCGTCTTTCAGTGTCCTCTGTTCTAAAAACAGGATACTCATGCAAGAGGGCCAGATCAGGACCATAGACCTTTAATCCCTCCTGCTCTAAGGCAAAGAGTAAAACAATACCCAGTGTCTTCATTGACTGGGGATCCGGCACATCGGAAGGGACATCAGAAGGATCCAGCCAGACAAGATCCGGAAAGGTCTGTTCCAAGTCCCGGCGAAACTCATGGGCCGATCCAAGACATGATCTGGCCACAAAGGCCGCTGCCATGTCGCTATAGCGCATTGCAGGCTGCCCCACGCTCAAGGGTCCCTGGGCAGATAATACTTCACATACAGATTCGCCATCTTCAGGTCGTGTTACTCGAATGGTCGCCAGCGGTTTCTTAATATAACCAATTATCTCACCGTTATCGGGGTCAAGAACCCGGGTCCCTTTGCCATATACCTCAAAAAGATCCCCTGTGTTCACACCATGGTTCCTCCCCCTGTCCAGTATCAAGGAGTATCCGGATACTCCCGCAACCGAAGCAGATAGCGGAGCGAAGTCTTTTAACAGTTGATCGTATGAATGTACAGGATATGATCCGGAATAACCCGAGACAGCCTGCAAAAGGACACAGGGAATTGAAAACGCGATAATCATTGCGTAGCAAAGGGTCTTACCAGAATAATTTGACACAGCAAAACCTGTTAGATCCAATAAAAAAAGCCCTCACCTTTTGGCAAGGGCTCATATCAGTAAACCCGGATCGCCTTACGACGAAAGGATTAAAGCCTAGACGCAACCAGTCGGCTTCGGAAGGCCAGCCATCTTACAGGCTCCCTTACCAGGACCGGATGGAAAGAGTTCATAGACTTTCTTTAATGAAAAACCGGTCACCTTCGAGAGAATACGTACCATGGGTGCGATGCCGTTCTTCTTGTAGTAGTCCTGGAGCACATTTACAATTTTCCAGTGTTCATCAGTTAATTCCTCAATACCCTCTGTCGATTTCACATAGTCAACCCACGTACGGTTCCATGCGTCGATACCCCCCAGGAGAAAACCGTCCTCGTCAACTTCGAATTTTTCCCCTCCAAATTCAATTTCTGCCATATCGTCCTCCTTAAATTAATTTACATGATTACAAGCAGCATGGCATCTCCATGCATAAAAATATATTGTGCAGAATCCATACTATAACATAAAATTTTTGTCAAGAAATCCTGGCGCAACTTTCATACAAAAACTTTTCGCAAGCTATTTCTCTATGATTAGAGATAGTTATACTAAAAAACTACTTAAATATCTCCTGAATAAGAAAAATAAATCCATTAAATTTGCACTCAAGCTAAGATTGAAGTTCCTGCATCTTATCTCTGGCCCAGCTCAGGTCCGGATCTAACTCAAGGGCCATCTCGTACCAGGTGATTGCCGCCTCCTTCATGTTCATATGCTGGAGGTTGCTGGCTATATTGGCATAATCTATTGCAGATCCCGGGTCGATAGATATTGCCTGCTCAAAGGCCTCTATTGCCTTGAGATGTTCTCCTACACGATAGAAGCAATATCCAAGGAGGTTGTGGATCTCCTTGAGCTCCGGATTCGAGTCCCTGGCACCCTCAAGCTCTTTAATTGCCCTGGGAAAGTCCTCCAATTCCTTATAGCATAACCCCCGGTGACAATAGATGCTTGCCACTTCCTCAGGGGCAGGATTGAGCTGAAGTGCCCTGTTATACCATTTAAGCGCCTCCCTATAATCCCCAAGCTGTTCATGTGCATGCCCGGTATAAAAGGCTGTATCAAACCGTTGCGGGTACAGATCATCTATGGCAGCCAATACAGATAACGCCTTTTGCGGATGTTCTATCGAGTCGACCAGGCGGGCACAATGAAATGCTACATCAAGATTTCTGGTGCGGTCCCTGAAGTGATTACCTGGGACCACCGCATATACTGCGGGAACACCCAACTCAGGGTGTGTAATGTCCACCAGATATGCCCTTAAGCCGACGTCTGCCAGGGCCTTGCACAGCCCTTCGACCTCCTGCCTGAAATTTTCAGAGCCACAATTCGGCATTGATTCTACAGAGACTCGAAAGGGTTCACTGAGCACGTATGAGGCCTCATCCAGATTGGAAAATTTAGGAAGTCCGCTCTCTACATACTCACCTTCTCTGTCGAAGTCTCCGGCCAGCTGCGCCACCTCTGTGAGCGCCCTTATTACTGCCCGCTGAGGATCAGGAGCTGTCCCGGCAGTGTATACTATTTCGCTCCTGGATGGAAAAGTCGATGTATCCCAGGCAATGGCTCCGACTGTAGGAATGCCGAGATCGAGAGAAAAATCTTTCAGTATCAGCTCTATGTTCAGTCGATGGAATTTGGCCAGAAGCTCTCTGGCCACAGGATTTTTAATGGTATTAGGCTCTATGGTCGGGGTAGACAACTTTCCATGAGTAATGACGGAACAGACATGACGTTCAACTACCTCTGAAAGGGCCTGGACGGCCGCCTCTTCAAATGAATTTCCTGAAGCTGAGCCATTATATTCGTTTAAAAGCCAAAACCAAAAGAAAGGAAGCCTGAACTCTTTTCCGACTGTCGGGCAATATGCATTTACCCAATCAAAGACCATGGTCTCAATCAAGCCATCGGCCTTTGAGACAGTATCCTCATCCCGGCCTTTGAGATGCAAGGCCTTAAGCATATCCTCAAGAGGCACTGCATCGGCCTCAAGGTCCATACGCCTGCAACGCATACGTTTCCTGTTTTTAACGAAGTCAAAAAGGCTGAAACGTTCTACCAACTCCATCACAGCACTTGCCTCTGCCTGGGCAGGAGTGGCACCCTTGCCCATTTGCCTGATCGTGCCGGTCAGATGGCTTGCAGATGGGCAATACCTGCTTGTGTAAACCGGTATTCCGAGCCTGCCTTTATCCACACGTTCGGTATACTGAAGAATGGGTACTCCCAGGATGTTAAGCCGGTCCCGGATCCATTCCAGGGTCTCATCCGCCGGCCTCACTTTATCAAGGGCACTGTCTGGTTTTTTAAAACTGTCTTTTAAAAATTCCATAATCTCATGGTTTCCGAACCTGGACTATTCCACAAAAGGCGTGACGGTCTCAGTTATGATTCTCTCGGCCTCATACCAGTCCTTCTGGTCCCCGCCATAGGCTCCTTCTCCTCCTCTCATCTCAAAGAGGCCGTAAGCCACGTTAGCTATCCATTGGTATTTTGTCTCTTCCGGCATCTCATCCTTAAACATCAAATAGGCCATATCTGTCCCTGGAGCACCCTGAATCTGTACACCTCTTACCGGGTTGGATGCCTCTTCATCCCTTATGAGATATAAGGCCCTGGGCACTTTTACATCATGGACCAAGTGGGCCGGATTATCAGTATCCATGCCTCCCAAATAGATACCTACTCTTCGTTCCTCTGGATCATAGGCCAGGCCGACCAGGGGCATGCCGGGTTCCCCGACTGCTGCTTCTTCTCCAAGGGTCAGAGTGGCCCTCCTGAACTGATTTTGACGATTAAAATCCCTGACGAAACTCGGCCATTCATTCTTCAGGATACGCATCTTTTTTGCAGCCATATCCCTACCTCCACAAATAGTTTTAAGTAAGTAAGAAATATATGATAAATTCTTGTACTGTTTAGCCTTCTTGTCAAATCAAAAACGCAAAAAAGGACATCATGTCCTAAGAAACAGGATCATAATGGGAAAATACCATTGTGAAGGTGCCTCTGCCCCGGGTAATGGACCTGAGTTTTGTAGAATAACCAAACATTCTGGAAAGCGGAGCAATCGCCCTGATAACCTGAATCGGTCCCCTGGGCTCAATCTGCTCGACTCTGCCATGACGACTGTTTAAATCACCGATTACTTCACCAATATATGATTCCGGCACCAGCACTTCCAAACTCATAATGGGTTCAAGGAGCACCGGGTCGGCCTGTTCGCAGGCCCGTTGCAGTCCTATAGAAGCTGCGGCCCTGAAAGAAACATCAGTAGAGAGACCTTCTTCAAAAAAAGCGTCTTTTAATATTACCTCAATGTCTATCATGGGAAAACCCTTTAAAACACCGCTTTCGAGTCTCTGTCTTAATGTTTCCAAAATAAGATCTTCGTAACCCTCTGGCAGTCTTTCAGGTTGCAGTTCACTGATTACACGATTGGCGCCCCTCCTCTCTCTGGGTGAGACCTGGATGATTACAGTAGCTGCTTGACGTCCGTCACCAATCAACCTGTCAAACCGCTCTTCTATCGTAACTGACTTCTGGATAGTCTCACGATAGACCACTTGAGGTCTGCCTACTCTCACAGGGACATTAAACTCTCTGGACAGCCTTTGGACCAGGATTTCCAGATGCAGCTCTCCCATGCCGGAGATGATTGTCTGGCCGGTCTCTTCATCGAATTTGACCCTGAAGGTAGGATCTTCCTCAGATAACTTATTAAGGGCCGAATCTATTTTTTCTTGATGTCCTATGGTCTTGGGCTCCACAGCAACTGAGATCACAGGCTGGTAGGTCTCAATTCGCTCAAGGAGTATAGGGTGTTTCGGGTCACAGAGCGTGTCTCCTGTTGTGGTATGCTTAAGACCCATAACAGCCACTATGTCACCTGCTCCGGCTTCCTTGATCCTTTCTCTCTTGTTGGCATGCATCCGCAAGATCCTGGCGACCTTCTCCCTATATCTTTTCCCGGGATTCCATACTTCATCTCCAGTCACCAATTTTCCGGAGTAGACCCGCACATGAGTCATCTTGCGCCCCTGATCCATCTGAACCTTAAAGGCGAGAGCGGCAAGCGGGGCATTGTCCTGACCGAGACATTCTTCAACAGTATCCGTATCAGGTATTACGCCTTTTATTGGCGGTACATCCAGAGGGCTTGGCAGATATCTGACTATGCCGTCCAGTACAGGTTGTACCCCCTTATTTTTGAGTGCGGAGCCGCAATAAACAGGGACACATTGAAGTCCGATGCAGGCCCGCCTGATGGCTTCATGCAGTTCCTTGTCGCTTATGGTTTCTTCATCCAGATATTTTTCCATTATGGCATCGTCTACGCCTGAAAGGGCTTCGAGCATATTTTCCCTGGCCTCAGATACTTTTTGCCCGTATTCTTCTGGTATGGGACTTTCTGTAAACTCTATTCCCTGAGTTGTTTCGTCCCATAAGACCAATTTTTCCTTAATGATATCGAATATACCCTGGAAAGAATCCTCGGAACCAAAAGGTAATGTCAGGATCAGCGGATAGACCCCCAGCCGTTCTTTCATCTGTTTGATAGTGCCCCAGAAGTCAGCGCCGGGCCGGTCCATTTTATTGATAAAGGCGATTTTTGGGACTTTGTATTTATCTGCCTGGTGCCATACGGTCTCTGACTGTGGCTCAACCCCTCCAACCGCGCAGAAAACCCCGACCGTACCATCCAATACCCTCAAAGACCTCTCTACCTCTATCGTAAAATCCACATGCCCGGGAGTATCGATTATGTGTATCTCTTTTCCCAGCCAGTAACAGGTTGTAACCGCGGATGTAATCGTGATTCCCCTCTCCTGTTCTTCGGGCATCCAATCCATGGTGGCCTGGCCATCATGGACTTCTCCCATCTTATGGGTCTTGCCCGTGTAAAATAGAATGCGCTCAGTGAGAGTAGTCTTTCCCGCATCTATATGGGCAATTATTCCTATATTGCGGATACGTTTAATCAGGTTTTCACGGGTCATATTCTTGAAGTACCCAGATATCCCAAATATTATTTGGATCAGTCGGCCTGCCGAAAGGTTAATCTTGACTTCAATATAATGATTGTTAAATTGTTTTCATTATGAAAATCTCTTCAAATATTAACGGGAATTATTTACGTCGGATGAGTCCGGTTTTAATTGCCGCCAGTTTTATTTTTCTTTTTTCAGCATGTCAAGATGCACAAGTCAAAGGTAAATATGACAATCCATATACCAGTGATGAAGTCAAGACAATGTTGTCCTATCATGGGGCACTTGTCGCCAAGTTTGACGGCAATCAGTGGTATTTCCTTTCCGGTAACCGATGGATCAAGCTGGAAAATGCCGGGGCCTATAAATATGCTTTGCTTTCTTCCAGGCACAGGGCCTTAAAATTTTAGTGCAATGAGATTCATTCTTTCTCTCCTCGCGGCCTGAATGAAGGAATTGGGAACGGAAAAAGTCCTCTGGGACCTCGGAGATCTGTATCAGGGCCCTGATGATCCCGGAATCCATGATGACATGGAGAGATGCAAGAAGTCGGCCCTTGATATTGCTGGCAGGTATTCGGGCAAAATTGCAGAACTCACAGCTGAAGAACTCTTTGCCGCCGTGAGTGAATATGAAGACTTTACCGTTATTACAGGAAAGCTCAGCGCATTTGCCCAGCTATATTTTTCAACACGTGTTAATGATCCAAAGGCCGGTGCTTTTTTGCAGAGAGTCAATGAATTCTCCAGCATGGTAAACAAGGATGTAGTGTTTTTCGATATTGAGTGGGCAAATGTTCCTGATAAAAAGGCGGATGACCTGCTTGCCAATCCCATACTGGAGCACTACAGGCACTATTTGCAGGCAGCCAGGCGATACAGACCTCATCTTCTTTCCCGGACGGAAGAACAACTTATAATTGAAATCAGTCCTGCAGGTCGTTCAAGCTGGATCAGCTTGTTTGAAAAAGTCTTGGCGGCCCAGCGTTTCGGCAAAAAAGCCCGCACACAGGAAGAGGTCTTGACCGATCTTTACTCGCCGGACCGCAGGGTCAGGAAAAATTCGGCAAAAGAACTTACAGAAGGGTTGCGCAGCCAATTAACTGTACTTACCCATACCTTCAATACCGTCCTGTGCGACAAGATGATCAATGACAGACTCCGGCGCTATCGTAATTGGGCCAGCTCCATTAACCTTGCAAATGAACTCGATGATGACACCGTTGATTCCCTGATCGCCTCCGCCCGTTACCGTTATGACATAGTCCGGCGTTACTACGGCTTAAAGCGCCGCCTGCTCGGGCTGGAAAAACTTTTTGACTATGACAGATATGCGCCATTACCTTATCTGCCTCAGCGGGTTGTAGATTGGGAAAAAGGCAAAGAGAAAGTTCTTGATGCATTTGAGAAATTCTCTCCCAAGATGGCCTCGATTGCCAATCTGTTTTTTGAAAGACGATGGATACATGCCCCAATAATGCCAGGTAAGACCGGAGGCGCCTTCGCACACCCGGTGGTTCCCCAGGTCCATCCTTATGTACTCGTGAATTACACCGGAAATCTGAGAGATATTGAGACAGTGGCCCATGAACTCGGACATGGTGTTCACCAGATCATGGCAGGCAGGCAAGGCTATTTAAACAGTCATACCCCCTTGGTTTTGGCCGAAACCGCCTCTGTTTTTTGTGAAATGCTGGTGTTTAAAGATTTAATGAAGGATCTGGAAAGGCCTGAAGAGAAATTGTGGCTCGCTGCCGCCAAGATTGAGTCTGTCTTTGCAACCGTATTTCGACAGGTCGCCATGAACAGGTTTGAAAATGAAGTCCACAACCGGCGACGTTCAAAAGGAGAGCTGTCTCCGGATGAATTTTCAGGCCTTTGGCTTAAGTCACAGGAGGAAATGTTCGGCAGCAGCGTGACACTGACCGATGACTATGGTGTTTGGTGGTCTTACATAGGCCACTTTATCCATACACCGGGCTATGTATATGCCTATGCCTTTGGAGAGCTCCTTGTCTTGTCTCTCTATTCCATGTATGAAAAGGGGAAAACCGATTTTGTCCCGCTCTATTTGGAGCTGCTGTCTGCCGGAGGAAACGATACACCCTATGCGTTGCTTGAACCGTTTGGCATAGACCTCCATGATCCTGATTTCTGGCATCAGGGTCTGAATGTAATTGATGATATGGTAAATGAAATAGAGGAATTGGCCATTAAAATAGGTATCTGATTAGGCTGTCAAAAGCTTCTTATTCGTCCGCAGTCGGGGCATATCCATATTGCGTTATTGCTCATGCCCCATATATTTTCTTTCAGGCAGTCGTCACAAATCTGAAAACCACAAGGGCAGTTCCAGCAAAAAGGCAATTCTCTGCCGCAGGCATGGCAGCGATAATGCTTAGGCCTGCCCCAGCGGGAACCTCCGGGGCGGATTCCGGGTTTCTCTTCTCTTTTGGTGTCAGGCACTGATGCCATGAAGCTGCTGCCTCCTCTTTGAGATCTAATCCATATCTGCGGGAACGAGATGCACATCCCTCTGGGGGAACGGTATGGAGATACCTTCTTTTCTAAAGGCCTTGTAGGTGGCATTTATTAACTGGTGCGTCACAAGGCCCCTGTTCCTCGGGTCATCTACCCAGCACAGCAACTCAAAGTCTATTGACGAATCCCCAAACAGCCTCAGTCTTGCCCTTGGCTCCGGTTCTTTTGACACCATGGAATTGGACCTGGCTATATCCACGAGAATATTATCTACCTTTTCCAGGTCGCTCCCATAGGCCACTCCCACCGGTATGCGTATCCTGAACCTGGGAACCGGAGCGCTTTCATTGATTATCTTGACATTCGCCAGTATGGAATTGGGGATGGTGATAAGCACATCGTCTCTGGTCTTGATCCTTGTAGAACGAATGCCTATGTCCACGACTTCTCCCCTTTCCCCGGTATCGAGAATTATGTAATCTTCCACCTTGAATGGCTTGTCCACAAATATGCTGATCCCGCCGAAGAAATTGGCAAGGGTGTCCTTTGCGGCCAGCGCAACGGCTATCCCTGCAATCCCGGCAGATGCAAACAGCGGCGTGAGGTTTACATTCCAGATTGTAAGTATCCACAGGATACCTATGATCACGATTGCAACACGAAGCATGTTCTTGAAGAGCAGAAAGACGTCTCGTCCGGTGTCCGCTCTCCCGGCTGCTATTGGAAAGCTCTTGTCTGATAGCCAGCTCGCTATTCTGATAGCCGCGATCCACCACACAAAGAGGATCAGGCTCTTGGTAACCATTGTAAGAATATAGTTCCATGGAGGCCGCAGCTCCAGTAATATCAGCCCGTGCAGGATACCCAGCAAGACCACTGTCCGGCATACAGGACCATGGACAAAAAATATCAGCTTGTCATCAAAACTGAACTTTGTAAGGCCTGCCAGGCGCTTTAAGATTTTGTCAATAAATATGTCAGCAGCCTTGGCCAGCGCCAGATAGACCAGCACTGTGACCAGGGCTTCAAGACCGGGCGCGTCATGGAGTATCTTGAACCGGTCTAATAAGGGGTGTAAAAAATTCATATTGACACCAAACAGGTGCTATATTATATGGCAACCTTGTCTTCAGACAAGCAAAATACATATTTATAGGAGGATAGATTGGCCAATCATAAATCTGCCTTTAAGAGGGCGCGTCAGAACCGAAAGCGTCAATTACGCAATAAATCCCAAAAGACCAGAGTAAAAAACGTCATAAAGGCACTTGAGGCTGCTATCAAAGAGAAATCACCCGCAGAGATCCAGGAGCATATGCATCTGGCTCAAAAGGTCATTGCCAGGGCGGCGGCCAAGGGCGCTATTCACAGGCGTAGAGCTTCACGGAATATTTCCAGGCTGAGCATAAAAGTTCACCGGGTACTGCTGACGGCTCAGGCATCTGATTAAAAAACACCTGTAATCCTGTGATACACTATATCAGCCACGTCACGGCTGAGCTTCTGCAGGGCCTCATCCTTGAGGGATTCGGTCTCCATCACATCTCTCCCAACAACAAAACCTTCCTCTCTTACAATATTACTGGTCTGCCATATGACCTTGCCGCTTTCGCGGTGTTTCAAGTGCAACGAGCATGTTGCGTAAATTCGTCGTTCAATAGTCTGGTCATATCGAATATAAGAAAGACCGTAGGTACTTATACTTACAATCTCTCCCTCAAGGATTACGTCGGCTTCATCCTTTGGAACAAGCTTCAGCCCTCTGCCTCTCAGAAATTCATGTCTGAGCTCTTCAGTAATCCAAACCCCAAGGAGAAGTTCGTTGCTGCGGTTTGTCCATGGTGCCACATATACGGTTTTTATCCATGAAGGTAATGACTCCACGCGCTCGGCACAATGGTATCCACAGCCTGATAGCGAGGTCCAGAAGATACCGATGGCAAAAACGGCAAGGACAAAAGGTCCCGTATGACATATACGAAAAACAATTTCAAGAATCCTGATCACTTATAGATCTCTCAGTAAAAATATTTAATTCCTCACTACGATGTTTATCAGTCTCCCTGGCACATGTATGATCTTCTGTACAGCCTTGCCTTCTGTGTACCGCTTTACCTTCGGATCATCCAGGGCCATATATTCGATGATCTCCTTATCGGCACTCTGAGCTACCCTCAGCTGGCTGCGAAGCTTGCCGTTTACCTGTATCACGATATCTACAGTATCGGCCCGTGCGACCTCTGGATCTGCAGCAGGCCATGGTCCAAGACCTATAGTCCCTTGATGGCCGAGAAGATGCCACAGTTCGTCTGCTATGTGAGGCACCATTGGAAAGAGCAAGATCAGCACTGCTTCCATGGCCTCTCTCAGTACGGCCCAATCCCCATGTTGGTCAATCTCAGGAGTTCCATACTGGTTGAGGTAGGCCATTATCTCATTGATCAATTCCATGACCGCACTGATAGCCGTATTGAAATGAAAACGCCGTTCAATGTCTTCGGTAACTTTTAAAATCGTCTGGTGTGTTTTTTGTCTGATGGCCTTAGATGCCTTTGTCCCCTGGATCAGTGTCTCCTTGTCAGTCCGTGCCGAGGTCAAGCCCTCAAGATTTTCCGTAACCAGACGCCAGATCCGGTGCAGAAACCTGTGGGCGCCTTCAACCCCTTGATCGCTCCATTCAAGATCCCTCTCCGGCGGAGAAGCAAAGAGGATGAAGAGGCGGATCGTATCGACTCCGTAAATACGGATCATCTCATCAGGGTCAACCACGTTCCCTTTGGATTTGGACATCTTTGCTCCATCCTTGAGGACCATGCCTTGAGTCAAAAGATTTGTAAAAGGCTCGTCTGCCGAGAGCCATCCCAGGTCCCGAAGGGCCTTGGTAAAGAATCTTGCATACAGGAGATGTAATATGGCGTGTTCAATTCCACCTATATACTGATTTACAGGGAGCCACATATCCACCCTTTCTCGATCAAGTGGGGCCGAGGTCTCATCAGGGCACGTGAATCTCGCAAAATACCAGGATGACTCCACAAAGGTATCCATAGTGTCGGTCTCCCGCCGGGCAGGTCCGCCGCACTCGGGACAGGTTGTAGACCAGAAATCTTCAAGACCTGGAAGGGGAGACCGGCCCCGCGCGTCCAGTTGGGCATCCAGGGGAAGGATCACGGGCAGGTCTTGCTTCCTGACCGGTACGATCCCGCATGTATCGCAATGGACCATGGGAATAGGCGTCCCCCAATAGCGCTGCCTGGATATCCCCCAATCCCTCAGGCGATAGCTGATCTTTTGATTCCCAAGGCCCTTGGCCTCCAGATCTCTGGTTATGGCATCCTTAGCCTGTTCATTATGCATGCCATCAAAAGGACCGGAGTTGACAAGGGTGCCAGGGCCCTCCCATGCCTCCTTCATGGTCTCGGGTTTCAGGTTTTCTCCCTCTGGTTGAATTACGACTTTTATGGGCAACCCATACTCCCTGGCAAACTCGAAGTCCCTCTGGTCATGAGCGGGAACAGCCATCACCGCTCCTGTGCCGTATTCCATTAACACGAAATTGGCAATGTAGATCGGGATACTCTCGCCGGTCAGCGGATGCCTGGCATAGGCCCCGGTGAAGACACCTTCTTTGGATTTAGTGATTTGTTGATTTGTTGATTTAGTAATTTGTCTTTCTCTTGAAGATATTTTGTCCCAATGCTCTATAAAGGCCTTTACTTCTTCTTCCCGGTCTGTGCCCATACAGAGTTCCAGGGCCATAGGGTGCTCCGGTGACAGGCTCATGAAGGTTGCCCCCATAAGGGTATCCGGTCTGGTAGTAAATATCCTGATTTCGCCATCCTCTCCCGCCAGCGGGAATGTGATCTCTGCCCCCACGCTGCGACCGATCCAGTTGCGCTGCATCGTGAGGACCTTTTCCGGCCACCCGGTCAGCCTGTCGCATCCTTCCAGCAGTTCCCGGGCATAGTCAGTAATCCTGAAAAACCACCCATCGAGTTCTTTTTCCACTACCTGTGTATCGCAACGCCAGCACCTGCCGTCCTCTACCTGTTCGTTGGCAAGGACTGTCCGGCAGCCTTCACACCAGTTGACCTTGGATTTCCGGCGATATACGAGTCCTGCCTCGAACATCTGGATAAAGAAGAGCTGTTCCCAGCGATAGTACTCAGGATCACATGTGGCAAATTCTCTCTTCCAGTCATATGACAATCCCAGACGTCTGAGCTGTTTGCGCATGTAGTCGATGTTTTCATAAGTCCATGTGGCAGGATGTGTCCCGTGTTCAATGGCGGCATTCTCAGCAGGCATACCAAAGGCGTCCCACCCCATGGGATGCAGGACGTTGTAGCCTTGCATGCGTTTATACCGGGCCACCACATCCCCTATGGTGTAATTCCTGACATGACCCATGTGTATCCGGCCTGAAGGATAGGGAAACATCTCCAGGACATAATAGCAGGGTCTGGAGCTATCCTCCCTGGCGGAAAAAAGATCCTCTTTCGCCCAGACAGCCTGATGCCTTTCTTCTATCGTCTTGAAGTCATATCGTATGGTCATGATCTCTGTGACCGCGTCTTTTGCGTCTTCTCCCTCTCCTTTAAGACTGCATCCAGGATACCGTTGACAAAGGCGCTTGATTCTCTGCTGCAAAACTTTTTTGCAAGCTCAAGGGCCTCATTTATGGCTACTTTGGGAGGAATGTCAGGACAGTAACATAACTCAAAGGTCCCAATGCGCAAAATGTTTCTGTCTACACTGGCCATTCTTTCCAGCCGCCACCGCTTGGCGTTCTTTTTCAGGATGGCATCGATCTCCGCCTTGTGGGTAAGCACCCCTATCAGCCGGGTCCGGCCGAACTCCAGGGCAGGATCATTTTCAGAAATAGCCTCTGGAGCCAGTCCGGTGGTATATTCCTTAACAGCCTTATCTACGTCGTTAATTGTATTCCAGTCACATTGGTAAAGGATCTGAAGGGCGATCTCTCGCCCTCTGCGGCGGGAGGTCAATTTAGGCATTTAGGCCTTTTAAGAGATTTGCCATCTCTACGGCCGCAAGGGCAGAGTCCCAGCCCTTATTCCCGGCCTTGGTACCCGCTCTTTCAATGGCCTGTTCGATACTGTCCGTGGTGAGCAACCCAAAGGCGACAGGACAATCCGCCTGCATCGCAACCTGTGCGATCCCCTTGGAAGCCTCGGCAGCTACATAGTCGAAGTGCGGTGTAGCCCCGCGGATGACGCAGCCCAGGCATATCACCGCGTCATAGCGGCCGCTGTTGGCCATACGCCTGGCAACAAGAGGAATTTCAAATGCCCCGGGCACCCACGCCACTTCAATATCATCTTCCATACCTCCATGTCTGACAAGTGCATCTAATGCACCTCCAAGGAGCTTACTGGAAATGAATTCGTTAAATCGCGCAACCACGATACCTAAACGCAATCCATGGGCCTGCAGATGACCTTCAAATGTCTTAGGCATGATATTTCCCTCTCATTTTCCCAATTACCAAACCAATCACTAAATATGTAAAAGATGTCCCATCTTTTCCCTCTTGCATCTCAGATAACTCACATTCTCCTCATGGGGCGGGATTTCGATAGGGACCCTCTCCACTACCTCCATTCCATATCCCTCGAGCCCCACAATCTTTTTGGGGTTATTTGTCATGAGTCTCATCTTCCTCACCCCGAGATCCCGCAAGATCTGGGCACCGACACCATAGTCCCTGAGATCCGGCTTGAAGCCCAGTTCACGGTTGGCCTCCACGGTATCTCTGCCCTGATCCTGTAAACAGTAAGCCCGCAGCTTATTGAGAAGACCGATACCCCGGCCCTCCTGTCTCATGTAGACAAGGACACCCCGGCCCTCTTTGGCCATCTGGTGCATGGCCCTTTGCAACTGCAGGCCGCAATCGCACCTGAGAGAACCAAACACGTCTCCTGTGAGACATTCAGAGTGTACCCGTACAAGAATTTCCTCATCCGGCCGGATTTCCGGATCACCAAGCACCAGGGCCAGGTGCTCGTTGGGGTCAATGATGCTGCTATAGGCGATGAATTTCCACTCTCCGCCAAACCTGGAGGGCAGCCTGGTCTCAACTTCACGGCGCACAAAACTTTCGGTACGGAGACGATAGGCTATGAGGTCCGCGATTGTGACGATCTTGAGGCCGTGTTTCTCGGAAAAGACTTCGAGGTCGGGCATCCTGGCCATTGTCCCGTCGTCCTTCATGATCTCGCATATGACCGCTGAGGGCTTCAGGCCTGCCAGCCTTGCAAGATCCACTGAACCCTCGGTCTGGCCTGCCCTCACCAGGACCCCTCCTTCCCTTGCCTTTAATGGAAAGACATGGCCCGGCATGGCAATATCCTCCGGCCCGGATCCGTCTGCTATGGCAGTCAGGATGGTAGTCGCCCTGTCATGGGCAGAGATACCGGTTGTGACTCCATGCTTGGCCTCTATGGATACTGTAAAGGCCGTGCCGTATCTCGATGTATTCCGGGAAGTCATCATCGGGAGCTTCAGCCTGTTTACCTGCTCTTCCTCAAGGGCCAGACAGATCAGGCCGCGACCATACCTGGCCATAAAGTTGATAGCCTCAGGGGTCACCTTTTCTGCAGCCATAGTCAGGTCACCCTCGTTTTCCCGGTCTTCGTCGTCGACAAGGATAAACATCTTTCCGGCCCGGATGTCCTCAATAGCCTCTTCAATAGTGGATAATGACATCTTTACTAAACCTCGTTGTAACTACTTAGGTTGTCAGGTTCACGGTTCTCTGATCTTTTTATTTTTATGCCTTCTCCAATCAGAACTCACGAATCAATGACTTGGTTTTCGGCAAATCCTGAACCTTTGAACCCTGAACCCACCGGCCCCTGAACGGTTACTTTTTATATAAATCCGTGCTGTGCCAGAAACTCCGTATCAATATCGGTCTGTTTTTCCGGCTTAATGTGCCCAGCCAGAAGTAATTTCTCAATATACTTCCCAATGAGATCCACCTCAATATTGATTTTATCTCCCTTCTTCCTGAAACCCATGGTAGTGAGCCTGGAAGTATGGGGAATGATGCCCACGGAAAAGCGACCTTTTCCGCAACTGTTCACGGTAAGACTGATTCCGTCAACTGCGATGGAACCTTTTTCAATGATGTAACGGTCAAGAGTTTCGGAAACAGCTATAGTAAATAAAGTGAACCGACCTAAATTCTCTTTTTCAATTATCTCTCCGGTCCCATCCACATGACCGCTGACCAGATGCCCGCCAAGGCGGTCCGAGAGCCTGAGTGCCCGTTCAAGATTGATGCGGCTTCCAGCCATGAGCCCGGATAACGTGGTCCTTGAAAGGGTCTCTGGTGAGACTTCCGCACTGAAAACATCCTGAGAAATAGTACTCGCGGTCAGGCATACCCCGTTCACGGCAATACTCTCCCCCTCCCGGGGATCTTTAATAGAGAAGTCGGGATGAATGGTAAAGACCAGGCCCTGGCCTGCCCGCCTGACATCCTTGAGGGTCCCAAGGCCCTGGATTATCCCTGTAAACATCTGCGGTCAGCTCCAGAAAGAATCAATGTCTGTGATCAGACCGCGGACCAGCCAGTTATCTCCCAACTTGCGGCGTTGCACTTTTGATAGCCTTATTGCCTCACCCACATCTATAGCTCCTGACCCGCCTATTGCGGGCCGGGCATTCTTTCCTCCGATTACAATGGGAGCATAATAAAAAAAGGCCTCGTCAACAAGCGCCTGGTCCCAGAATGCCCCCTGGACCGTACTTCCACCTTCTACCAGAAGTGATTGAACCCCTGAGTTGCACAACATCCTGAGCGCATACCTGATTTCTACCCTGCCTTGCCCATTGGGCGGCGTAAACCAGACCTTTGCACCAGTAGCCTCCAGGGCCTGTCTTTGATCCTCTGTCGATTTGCCCTCGACACCGATTATCACAGTAGGTGCGGAGGACTTCAGGTGGCATATACGGCTGGAGGGATCAATGCCCAGCCTGCTGTCCAGCACCACCCTGACAGGGTCTTTACCCGTATTCTTACCCTTTCTGCAGGTAAGCTGCGGATCGTCCGCCAGTATGGTGCCCTTGCCGACCAATATCGCATCACTTATCTCTCTCAGGCGATGACCAGAGCCGCGTGCCTGCTGATTGGTGATCCACCTGGAGTGCCCTGTCGCGGTTGCAGTCCTGCCGTCCAGGCTGCATGCCACCTTTGACCTGACCCAGGGCATTCCGGTCAACATGTGCTTGGCAAAGGGGGCGATCAAGAGGCGGCACTCATCCCTGAGACACCCTATCCCGACTTCAAGGCCTTTGTCACGCAGAAACTCTGCTCCACCTCCAGTCACCTTCGGGTTCGGGTCAAGCGTACCGATAACGACCCTTCTTATCCCGGCCTGTAGTATGGCATGTGTGCATGGCGGTGTCCGGCCGGAGTGGTTGCAGGGTTCCAGGGTGACGTACAGATCGGCCCCTCTGGCCCTATCTCCGGCGGCCCTCAAGGCATGGACTTCGGCATGTGGTGTGCCGGCCCTCCGGTGATAGCCCTCCCCAAGTATTACGCCTTGCCGGACCACAACCGCACCTACAGCAGGATTCGGAGTGGTGTATCCAAGGCCCTTTTCACCAAGCCTGAGGGCCCTGCGCATGAACTTGATATCTTTGCCGGACCACATTCAAGAACTCTGATTGCGGGAACTTTCGCTCAACAATTCCTGCAGTTGCTCCATGAACTCATTGAGATCCTTAAACTGCTTGTATACAGAGGCAAAACGCACATAGGCCACATCGTCCCATGCCCTCAGTTGGGACATGACGCGTTCCCCCAAGAATCTGCTTTCCACCTCCCTTTCTCCACTGTCTTGAATCTCTTTCTCAAGATTGCTGACAAAGGCCTCCACTTCGTCCATGCTCACAGGTCTCTTTTCACAGGCCTTTACTATTCCCTCGACAATCTTATTCCGGTCAAAAGATTCACGTCTTCCGTCCTTTTTGACTACCATGGGTTGGAACTCTTCAATCCTCTCGTAGGTAGTAAAACGCTCATGACAAGACAGGCATTCCCTGCGTCGACGGATGGCCCTGCTGTCTTTGCTGGACCTGGAGTCTACAACTTTACTCTCTGGAGAATTGCAGAATGGGCACTTCATTAGATTAGCCGCCTACTGCGGGACTTTTCTGACAGGATGAACATGATTTTTTATCCTTTGGATGTGTAATGTCTGGGTCCAAATCAAAGTCAGACATGATTTTCTCCATTTATAAGAGAACCTACCCCGGCTATACCCGATTGGGCAGGACCTCAATGGCACAGAAGAAAGGCAATGGTCCTCCTAATCGGGTCAACGGTTCTCACCCTTGGTGATCCTGTCTCTTCTACAATATGGAGAGAGATGTCGCAATCCCCTCCTAATCGGGTCAACGGTTCTCACGGTTTATAACTGTTGGGAACACGAGAATATGGGAAGTCGCAATCCCCTCCTAATCGGGTCAACGGTTCTCACCAAAGGCCCTGCGTCAGGACGTTATAGCCTGGCAAAAGTCGCAATCCCCTCCTAATCGGGTCAACGGTTCTCACGGGACGAATGGACGAACCGGGACCGGGAATATGAGGTCGCAATCCCCTCCTAATCGGGTCAACGGTTCTCACGGTGATGTTTTATCAAAAGCCCTACGTCAAGATGTCATGTCGCAATCCCCTCCTAATCGGGTCAACGGTTCTCACATGCTCGCCGAGCTCAAGAAGCGAGCCGCTGCAGCTTAGTCGCAATCCCCTCCTAATCGGGTCAACGGTTCTCACGGATCAGGGTTGCCTTGGTCACAGTGTGGAGGCACTGAGTATGTCGCAATCCCCTCCTAATCGGGTCAACGGTTCTCACCTAATACCAAACTTTATCAAGATCTGCTGTTTAAGTCGCAATCCCCTCCTAATCGGGTCAACGGTTCTCACAGACATTGACCAGGAGAAAGCATTTGCGGCCCTATGCAGTCGCAATCCCCTCCTAATCGGGTCAACGGTTCTCACTCAGTTGGAGTGTGAAGCCCTGATCGATGGAGTTCGGTCGCAATCCCCTCCTAATCGGGTCAACGGTTCTCACTTAATCGCCTTGATCAAATTCAAGCCGAAGCCGAAGCGTCGCAATCCCCTCCTAATCGGGTCAACGGTTCTCACTGGAACCAATGGGAATGTTGAAAGAAAAATAGAAGTCGCAATCCCCTCCTAATCGGGTCAACGGTTCTCACCTGTGACACTGCTAAGGCCAAAGTCCAAGTCAAGTCGCAATCCCCTCCTAATCGGGTCAACGGTTCTCACGTCAATTATGCACGTCAACACCTGCCCGTGGCATTTCGGTCGCAATCCCCTCCTAATCGGGTCAACGGTTCTCACAAAAAAAACAAAACATATTAACCTTTATATAGGTCGCAATCCCCTCCTAATCGGGTCAACGGTTCTCACCTGGACGATGGAGCCCGCTTGCCTTATCGGCCATAAGCGTCGCAATCCCCTCCTAATCGGGTCAACGGTTCTCACAGTACTCATAGCCTTAGCAGCCCTTCGCATTTATTTGCGAGTCGCAATCCCCTCCTAATCGGGTCAACGGTTCTCACCGAAAGGATGGCAGTAGGGAGCTCTCTCGTGTACAGTCGCAATCCCCTCCTAATCGGGTCAACGGTTCTCACAGTACTCATAGCCTTAGCAGCCCTTCGCATTTATTTGCGAGTCGCAATCCCCTCCTAATCGGGTCAACGGTTCTCACGATCAAAATTTTGACATCAGGGAACATACCAGCAGTGAGTCGCAATCCCCTCCTAATCGGGTCAACGGTTCTCACAAGCGGAAAGTACGCCGGAACAGTCAGGACCGTGAATGCGTCGCAATCCCCTCCTAATCGGGTCAACGGTTCTCACATACGCCGGTACAATTCGAACCGTCAACGCTCCTGACTGGTCGCAATCCCCTCCTAATCGGGTCAACGGTTCTCACCCGAAAAGATCAGGTGGATTCACTAAATGATGAATTGTGTCGCAATCCCCTCCTAATCGGGTCAACGGTTCTCACCTCTTCATTCCTATCGAAATGGGACTCCTTTTTACGGGTCGCAATCCCCTCCTAATCGGGTCAACGGTTCTCACGCTACCGAGGCGAGAAAGAAACAAGAAGCCTATGAGGAGGTCGCAATCCCCTCCTAATCGGGTCAACGGTTCTCACGCTACCGAGGCGAGAAAGAAACAAGAAGCCTATGAGGAGGTCGCAATCCCCTCCTAATCGGGTCAACGGTTCTCACTGAAAAGCTCTATGTAACAGCTTTAACAAAGAAAAGTCGCAATCCCCTCCTAATCGGGTCAACGGTTCTCACTGGGGCAAAAGTACCAACCGGCAAAAGAACAGAAACAGTCGCAATCCCCTCCTAATCGGGTCAACGGTTCTCACTTTTGACATCAAAGGATATGACATCAGCGGCTGAAAATGGTCGCAATCCCCTCCTAATCGGGTCAACGGTTCTCACGTGGTATGGACCGCAAGGTACTGGAGACCAAGACCACCGTCGCAATCCCCTCCTAATCGGGTCAACGGTTCTCACCCCAGGCCGGATCAGGCCCAAGCCGAGGCTATGATAGTCGCAATCCCCTCCTAATCGGGTCAACGGTTCTCACGGAAAGACCACCAAAGAGATCAAGGCTATGGTAGAAGTGTCGCAATCCCCTCCTAATCGGGTCAACGGTTCTCACGCAGCACCTTCCGGTCGCATTCCGCACTAAGGCATTAAGGTCGCAATCCCCTCCTAATCGGGTCAACGGTTCTCACAAGGAAAGACCACCAAAGAGATCCGCTCGATGGTGGGTCGCAATCCCCTCCTAATCGGGTCAACGGTTCTCACATGAAATGGTATCTTAGGAGGATATTTGAGGCAGGGGCCGTCGCAATCCCCTCCTAATCGGGTCAACGGTTCTCACCAACGGAGAAGGCCGAAGGGATTGACCTGCTGGTCAAAGTCGCAATCCCCTCCTAATCGGGTCAACGGTTCTCACATTTGCAACACATGCCGGTGGCGTTCCGCACTAAAAACCGTCGCAATCCCCTCCTAATCGGGTCAACGGTTCTCACTCTGATAAAGATTTTGATGTTGTATTTTATCCTAAGTCGCAATCCCCTCCTAATCGGGTCAACGGTTCTCACTAATGAGAATTCATATTCATGCTGTTCCCCTGTTTCTTGTCGCAATCCCCTCCTAATCGGGTCAACGGTTCTCACAGGCCCTGGTAAGGGCCGGATACGAGTATTACTTGCTCGAGTCGCAATCCCCTCCTAATCGGGTCAACGGTTCTCACCTGGAGCAGGCCGTCATGATTAATGACGGTGTCCGCGTCGCAATCCCCTCCTAATCGGGTCAACGGTTCTCACTCGAAATCATTGAGAAAGCCTTCCAACGAAAATGGGTCGCAATCCCCTCCTAATCGGGTCAACGGTTCTCACGAACAAATAGAAAAAAATAAAACACCGGAATTTACAGAAGTCGCAATCCCCTCCTAATCGGGTCAACGGTTCTCACTCTTTCTGCAATAATATCTATACAGGAATGGAAAATATTGTCGCAATCCCCTCCTAATCGGGTCAACGGTTCTCACATGTAAACGGGCCATAATCCAAAATGGCCAAATCGTGTCGCAATCCCCTCCTAATCGGGTCAACGGTTCTCACTTGTGGATGGGAAAGAAAAAAAAGACACCGTCAAAGAGTCGCAATCCCCTCCTAATCGGGTCAACGGTTCTCACTCAACCTTATGATCCGGGACATGCCGAGAGAGCTATGGTCGCAATCCCCTCCTAATCGGGTCAACGGTTCTCACCTACCGCCCAGAGTTTCGGCCTGCAATCGGCGTAGAAGTCGGTCGCAATCCCCTCCTAATCGGGTCAACGGTTCTCACAGGAAAGGCTCAAAGAATTGGAGGGAAAAAATAATGGTCGCAATCCCCTCCTAATCGGGTCAACGGTTCTCACACCCAGGCTCATCAAATGAAATAAAGGAGGGAATCATGTGTCGCAATCCCCTCCTAATCGGGTCAACGGTTCTCACTTACATGACGCTGGTTGGTATGCTACTCAGCGTATGGGAGGTCGCAATCCCCTCCTAATCGGGTCAACGGTTCTCACGGCGGCGGCCACACAGAAATCAAGCAACTGCTGCCAAAGGTCGCAATCCCCTCCTAATCGGGTCAACGGTTCTCACATGAAAGCTTCACCAGAAAAGCGTGCGGCATGTTCAGTGTCGCAATCCCCTCCTAATCGGGTCAACGGTTCTCACCAGTATGAAGCAGCACATGGACGCAAGCCCCGAGGAAGGGTCGCAATCCCCTCCTAATCGGGTCAACGGTTCTCACTTCTTCCGTAAACTACAATAAATAAGGTCCCCACCACGTCGCAATCCCCTCCTAATCGGGTCAACGGTTCTCACGCAAAGAAAGTCACGGAAGTAGTAGTTCTTCCGTGAGTCGCAATCCCCTCCTAATCGGGTCAACGGTTCTCACGGTGAGGGAAGAGAAAAGCGGGCCTGTGGTCACCTGGTCGCAATCCCCTCCTAATCGGGTCAACGGTTCTCACGCGACATGAATGATTTCGTCGCCCGAGTTACCAAGAGTCGCAATCCCCTCCTAATCGGGTCAACGGTTCTCACGTATCTACCTCGGAGTGAACTGCTACAAAAAGAAGTAACCGTCGCAATCCCCTCCTAATCGGGTCAACGGTTCTCACCAAAGAGACTATCAATCTGCCGAAAGAGCTATATCTCCGGTCGCAATCCCCTCCTAATCGGGTCAACGGTTCTCACAGTGGGTGACAGCTGGAAAGACAGCTTATCTTCCCGTGGTCGCAATCCCCTCCTAATCGGGTCAACGGTTCTCACTCTCAAACTTCTCAGCCTGGTCCGTGCTCTTGGATCAGGTCGCAATCCCCTCCTAATCGGGTCAACGGTTCTCACGCCGCCACTGAAAGAGAGTGGTACCTCCCTGATTTTTGTCGCAATCCCCTCCTAATCGGGTCAACGGTTCTCACTGGAAAGACAGCTTATCTTCCCGTGAACCTATGATGACGTCGCAATCCCCTCCTAATCGGGTCAACGGTTCTCACCAAGCGGCCACCGCTCTTGCTTGCGGCGGATAGAGGTCGCAATCCCCTCCTAATCGGGTCAACGGTTCTCACCGATCGAAATTTTGGAAAGAGCCTTCGGGCGAAAATGGTCGCAATCCCCTCCTAATCGGGTCAACGGTTCTCACCGATCGAAAGTGTG
>Ga0190315_1000346_pt1 | contig 25549 bp, 23 predicted proteins | sample 48701101_MG_FD_161673 | JGI IMG/M metagenome (GOLD analysis project Ga0190315, IMG submission 161673) | Hydrothermal vent sediment bacterial communities from Southern Trench, Guaymas Basin, Mexico - 4870-11-0-1_MG | ecosystem: Environmental > Aquatic > Marine > Hydrothermal vents > Sediment ...
AGACCGCCTATATGATCTGCGTGACCGTGAGTAATAAGTATTCCCCGTATTTTTCTTTTGTTATGTTGCAGATAACTAATGTTGGGAAGTAACTTGTCTGCACCGGGATACAAATAGTCTGGGAAACCAATTCCTAAGTCAACAATCAAGATATCGTTTCCGTATTCTATTGCAAGACAGTTTTGTCCTACCTCGCTAAATCCTCCTATGGTTAATATTCTTAATCGGGTCTTGTTCCATTTTTCTTTGTACATTTTCTAATTTTCCTCTTTGTTTGTAAATTTATTGTTTTTCATAAAATTCTCAAATTCCTCTTGGGCCACGACCTCTTTCTTAAGTAAAAGTTTTGCGAGTAATTTAAGTGTAACCTTGTTTTTGTCGAGTATCTTCTCTGCTTCTCTATATTCTCTTGTTAGAATTCTCTGAATTTCTGCATCTATGAGTGCTGCGTACTTTTCGCTGTAGTTTGAAGCTTTTTCGTAAGCGTAGCCAAGCCATTGTTCATTTATTGATTCTCCATATTTAATAAACCCTACCTTGTCGCTCATTCCAAGAGTTTTAACCATATTTGTGGCGAGTCTGGTTGCTCCTGCAATATCGTTTGCAGCCCCAGTACTTATTTCCCCAAGACAAAAATCTTCAGCGATTCTACCTGCGGTGAAAACTCTAATTCTTGCAAGGATTTCGCCCTTAGAAAGATTTTCTTTGTCTTTTTCTGGTAATTGCATTGTCATGCCAAGTGACATGCCTCGAGAGACTATACTAATTTTATGTACGGGATCTGAATCTTTGGTAAAATACGAGACAATCGCATGACCTGCTTCGTGATAAGCAGTTTTTAGTAAGTCCTTCTCGGTTCTTTCTTTTGACTTCCTCTCCGGACCATACATAACTTTTAGAATTGCTTCCTCAATATTGTCCTGTGAAATCGTTTTCGTTCCCTTCTTGACTGCAAATATTGCTGCCTCGTTCATAATATTTTCAAGCTCGGCACCAGTTAATCCAACCGTATTTTTTGCAATAACCTCTAAATCCACATCTTTATCGAGGGGCTTGTTTTTGGTGTGGATTTTTAATATGTCCGCCCTGCCTTTTTTGTCAGGTTTTTCTACAATCACCTTTCTGTCAAATCTACCAGGCCTTAGTATTGCTGGATCCAAAATGTCAGGTCGATTTGTTGCCGCAAGAACAATAACAGTATCGTATCTGGTAAACCCATCCATTTCTACCAATATTTGATTTAAAGTTTGCTCGGTATAGCTTGATTTAAGTGAAACCTCACGTTTTTTAGCAACGGCGTCAATCTCGTCGATAAATATTATGCAAGGGGCTAGTCTTCTGGCTTTTTTAAACATATCTCTTACTCTTGCTGCCCCTGCACCAACCAGCATTTCTTCAAATTCAGCACCAGATGTATGAAAAAAAGGTACATCTGCTTCTCCGGCAATCGCCCTAGCAAGTAGGGTTTTCCCCGAACCTGGGGCTCCGACAAGTAAAACACCCCTTGGTATCCTTGCCCCAAGTTTGAAGTATTTTTTTGGAAACTTTAAAAAGTCAACTATTTCTTTTAATTCTTCTTGTGCCTCCTCTATCCCAGCAACATCCTTAAAGGTCACGTTAGTCTTTTTGCCAAGCAGTAATTTTGCTGTAGACTTACCAAAACTTGTCATCTTTGAACCAGAAGCATTTATACTCTTGACAACCATGTATACTGAAAATGCCATAAGAAGAAAGAGTCCAAGGTTCAAAATAAAATCTAAAGAAATTTTAAAATCTTTTTCTTGGTAATCGTAATTATGTAACTTACTTATTTCAATTCCGTTTTCGGTCATGAAGTCAACGAATGACTTCTCGGGATCCTTATATGTGGCTTTCTGTGTGTTTTCTCCTTCTATTTGTACTTCAACATATCCTTCAGAAGTGTTATAAAAAACTGAGGCGTTCTCTTCCTTGTCTTTAATCGTTTTTATAATGTCACTTGTAGAGACGTTGTCGATATTCATTTCAAAGAAAAATGGGTAAATGAGAAATGAGACAGCAATAAAGGCGAGTATTATCCATATAGCTAAACTTACGTGGGATTTTGATCCTTTTGGTGGCCTAATAATATTGATTTTTTTGGGAAATTTCTGCATTTTGAATGTAATCTTAAATAAATAATTAATTTTGCAACGGATATTCTATCATAATCAACTTGATATTGCTCCTGTCGTAAAGAAATGTAGATATCTTTATAATGTTTCCTCTTCTCCTTCTTTGATGATGTCAATTATTTCTTGGGGTATTACAAGTTTTTCAACATTATTGAAATCATAAAATTTGCCTGATATACACCTAGTTGTCTTTGCCGTATACAAATAGGTACCGTCATCGTATGTTGTGGTTACTGTACTACTGGTATACGTTGAAGATGATTTGTACGAGTCAAGATATAGTGTTTCTGCGTTTATCCATATGGTGTAGTCATTGATGTTCTCGGTACTATTTGTATCATCTGTTGATAAGGACTCTAGATAGTCCTTATCAACAATATATTTATAAAGGATTTTTCCGTCAATTTCCTCAAACTTTTCGTACTTTGAATGTTTTAATAAAAGTTGTGTTTGGAGAAGCTTTCTTCCAGCTGATTTTGCTGTTATATAGTGGTCAAGACTAGGATCATATATTGTCCAATCGTGATATTTAGAGTAATCGTAATATTTCTCGTCGTTTTTCTTGGGATATACAGAATCAAGTATTGAGTAATACTCAAAAGTATCACTTTCATCTAGTAAGAAAAAATCATTATTGGATTTGACTTCATAGTTTATAATCCCGTGTGTTTTATCATTTTTTAAGTCAAACTCGTATGTTGAATTTAATGACATGTTATAGCCGTTTGATAAATTCACATCGCCAGTGTATGTTGAGGTAGTCTCTTCATCTGTAATTTCTGAATATTTATAACTACGAACAGTTTTGTTGGTTTTTTGTATTTCTTTGTATAAAGAATCTGGATGCAAGTTTTGTTTTAGTTTGTCCATGTCGAAGTTCTCAACCTTGGTGTTTCCAAATAAGTATTGTCTGGTAATGCTTATACTGTATGTTCTGCCATTCTTGTATAGCTTAATAAAGTACTTCTCGGTCAGTCTATTAATCTTCGAATCTGATATGTCGACCTTAATTTTTGGGCTAATGTCGTACTTGTCAACATCTTTGTCAAATTCGATATAAGAATCAAGATGCTTTTTCAGTAAATTCTCGACTGCGGAAGAATCAGTAATTATAAATGCTCCAGATTTTGGATTGCCATAGAATTCGTATTGACTGGATTCCATTCTCTCTAGCCCTATCACAACATTTTCAATTCTGGAAAAATACTGTTTATATGAGGTGAGGAACAGTTTTTTGGGATCATCTGTTACGTCAATATAATTAAACCGAGAAAGAAACTTGTCTGTGTCACTTTCTGGGTGGACGACCGTACTACTATCTTCTCTAAACACTTGATATTCCTCAATTTGTGGCTCCTGGGCCTTTGAAGTTTCTTTGTACTTCAAGCTCCCGCCTAACCTTTTGGTTTGATATTGTATCGAATAATCTTCCTTGACAAACAATGTTGTATTGTTCAGTTCGTCTTGATATCTGGAGTTGATCTTTACTGAGTTATACTGATTCTTGAAGCTTTTAAACAAATCCCTTTGAAGGTGTTTCGTTTCGGAAGACTGAAAATACATGTTTAAAATTATAAACAATAAGATTCCTTCGAAAAGTCTAAAAATAAAACCACCCAATATTAAAACGTGTAATATCCTTTTATTTTTCATCTTCTATAATCTTGCCACTATTCTATGTTCGAGGGTTCTTCTACCTTATACGAACTCTTGAGATCCTTGATAAAAATAGTCTCGCTTGATTTATATGTAATTTCAGAGGTACCTATCTCGCTATCTTGTTGACTACTTACAGAAGTTTCTATAGTCATAGCAACTGGATAACCCGTTTTTGAATTGACCCAAAAATAGACAATTGGGGTAACTGTGGACCCTGGAAAATCTTTGGTGATGTCTGCCAATTCACTGTCTGTAATTATTTCAAAGTTTTCTTTACCCTCAAATGTATACTTGTAGCACTCAATATTTTTAAAGGTTTCAATTCCTTCATACGAATAGTTTTCTTTGTCTATCTTCCCTGTGTTATGGATACTTCCGTATATGTTGGCAGTGAAGTAGTTCTCAATTGTTGCTTCGTCAATGTAACTCGCAAGGTTCGTTGTTTTCCACTCTTTTGAATAGTTTGAACTTCCCTCTTTTACGTACAGGTCTGTACCGTCGAGGTATGCGCTAGATTTAAAAGTACTTTTAGCTCCGTCGATTTCCGACTCAGTTGTGAAGTCGAGTAATGCTTTTTGGTTTATCACATCATCATAACCAGTAACAATTTGGGAAGCGGTATTTACGAATTGATTATCTCCTGACATTAGCTCGTAAGATAATGATATATTACGTTCAAACTCGCTGGTAGACATAGAGTTGATTTTATTTGCAGCCTTCGATACTGCATTTTTTTCGTTTACCTGAAGTGAAAAAATAACAATGCCTGTTAATAAACCGATTAGTAAAAGTAGTGAGGCGCTGGATAAGATAGCGAGAGTTTTTTTGTTCATAAACATAATGTACAAGTTAATTACAAGATTATTCTATCGTGCCTAGGGACTTTGTGCTAGTGCGACCTAGTCTAGTGTTGTGACAGTTTGTTAGGAATATGTGGATACGACTAGATTTTGCTAAATTCATTTCCCATCTACTTGTCTATTATATCGCACTTGGGCGTTTTTTTCAATGTTTTGACCTTAGCTTCTTGTTGTTTGATTAAGTTTAGTATTCTTCTGTTAAAGTTGTTAGTATTATACTTAGTCGCTACATTTTTTAGAGTTTTTTCATCAAACTGGGTCTTCTCAAATTTATTGATGGCGTTATTGAGGTTCTGCTCAGTAGGCTTGTCAAGTAATATACCAGTTTTACCGTCCCGAATAATTTCTGCTGTTCCTCCACTGTTTAAGCCTATTACTGGAGTACCACAAGCTAGTGCTTCAACTGATACTATTCCAAAATCTTCGTGTGACAAATGAATGAGAGCTCGTGCTTTAAAAAGATATTCATACTTCTCTTTGTTAGAAATAAAACCTAGAAATTTTATGTTTGTGGAGTCTCTGGTCAGTTTTTCAAGATAATCTCGCTGATCACCTTTGCCGATTATTACCAGTTCTCTTTTGGGATGTTTGGAAAAATATTTTACCACGATATCAAGATTTTTATATTTTACTAGCCTCCCGAGAGTAATGTATAAGTTTTTCGCTCTTGAAATTTTTCTGGAGAAGCTATGCTTAACATCGAACGGTGGGTGAATTATTACGCTGTCTCGTTTATAGTGCTTTTTTATTCTTCTTTGAACCTCCTTTGAATTTGCAATTAGTATTGTTGGTCTTTGTGCACTATAGTAATCCCAAATCCTTAAGAAGTGGTTTATTGTAAGGAGTATTGGCGAGAACATTTTATACTTGCTTTGTCGTGAAGTTGTAAGTCCCCATAGAAATCTTGGGGTGGTATGAATGTATGCCAGGTGAATAGCTGATGGCTTCGTGACAATTCCTTTGGCAAATATGTTTGAGCTACTAATTATTAGGTTGTAGTCTTGTAAATCAAGATTCTCAAAAGCGAATGGTAACAGGAGTTCGTAAATTGGTGCTAGTATGAATTTGAAGGGAAGTTTGTTGACAATCGTGTAATTGACTTCCTTGGGTAACCAACAATTATACTTTGGATGTTTGAATCCGACGAATACATCAGCGTTTGGAAACAGTTGAGTTAGCTTTTTTACTACGAAATCTGCTCCGCCATACCAGTAAAAGAAATCGTGAACTATCGCAACCTTACGTAAAGAGTGATCTGTCATCTTTATTCCTGATTATGCTTTTATATTTTGCTTTCGAATGAATTATATCAGAAACTTGGCTTGATGGTTGTATGCTTTCTTTTTTACCGTTAAGAAAATTCTTAAGCTTTTGAAAGTCTTCCAGCAATACCTCTCTCATGGAACCACGGTATAATGCTACGGCTGGATGATAGGAAATAAAGTAGTGCTTGTTCTTTATAGAGAAAATCTTCCCATGATCAATGGAAACTTTTTTGTTTGGTAAAAACAATGAAAGGGCGTATCTTCCTAGTGGTACGAAGATCTTGGGCTGAACTGTCTCTATTTGTTGGTCTAACCATGGTTTACAAGCTTCTATTTCGTCTGGTTGTGGTTCCCTATTGTTTGGAGGTCTACACTTCACAACGTTTGTGATAAATACTTTGTTTTTATTAAGATCAATACTTTCAAGAAGTGTGTTCAAGAATTTCCCAGCCGCACCTACAAATGGGACGCCTTGTTTATCTTCGTTTGCTCCAGGTGCCTCTCCAATAAACATTACCTTTGCATTTAGTGAGCCTGCTCCAGGAACGACCTGTAAAGCACCTTTTCGTAATCTGCACTTGGTGCAGCTTACGATTTTTTCCCTTAGTTCTAGGTATTTCTTCCTTTTTTCCATTAGTTTAAAATTGCTACGTCAACGGGTAAGAATTCTCTTATGTTGAGTACGTTTATTTCTACAGTTTGAATATTTTCTTCAACTATTTTTCTAGTTGCTTTTCGACAAATTTTTGTTACATTTCGTTCAAGTTGTCTGATGCCAGCATCGAATCCAAGTGGTCTTACTATCTGGGGCCACACGTCTTCGGTAAATGTAACCTGAGTTGTTGTTAAACCTAGGTCTTCCAAAACTCGTGGCAATAAATACCTTTTTCCTATGGTGATTTTCTCTTCGTCTGAATAACTTGTAAATCGAATGACTTCCAACCTGTCAAGTAAAGCTGTCGATATTGTTCCAGTTGTGTTTGCGGTTGTGATAAAAAATACTTGAGATAAATTCATTGGCTGATCTACATAGTAATCAGAGAAGTGTTTGTTTTGTTTTGGATCTAGAATTTCAAGCAGAAAGGCCATCATATCGCTCCTTAGCCCCTCCTGTCCAGAGGTTTTATCAATTTCATCCAGTAGTATGATCGGATTCATAGTCCCTGCCTCAATTAGTGCTTTTGTGATCAACCCTGGGGTTGCCTCAAGTGTGGTTCTTGGTATTCCCCTTAATTCACGAACACTACCAAGGGCTCCCATAGGTATTCTTATAAACTTCCTATGAAGTGCCTCAGCGATTGATTTCGCCATGGTAGTCTTACCGACGCCTTGTAAACCAGCGAAACAAAGGATTGGAGCTTTGGTTTTGTACACTTTGTTGTCACCAGTTGTGGAACCTTCCCGTTGTTTTTGAAGTTTCATTACAGCAAGATAGTCAAGAATCATCTCCTTTATTGGGTTCATGCCGTAGTGATGGGTGTCCATCGTTTGTCTGGCCTGTTTTAAATCAATTACGTCCAATGAGTTGTTTCCCCAAGGTATCTGGGTGACCCAATCGATATATTTTGAAACGACTTCAAATTCTGTGGAATAGCTTCCCATTCTTGCCATCCTTCTAATTCGTTCAATCATAAGATTGATCTTTTCTTGCAATTTGGGCGGTAAGTTGGGATATGAATTAACTTTCTGTACCAAAGCATCAATTTCTTGGATAATTTCCGTAACTGCTGTATCCTTTGGTGGCTGTTGTGTATACATGTTCTGGGGCAAGTTTTTAAATAATATCACCCATATGATATCATGATTTGATTAATATTTTAAAATTCACTACCATAATTTAGAAACATCTTGAATAATACAACTATGGAGAAAATAAAATATATCTTTTTTGACTTGGATGATACTTTACTTACTTCTCGTGTGGCGTCACTAATGGCGTATAAGAAAGTGTACAAGAAATTTAAGCCATTCCGTATTGTGAGTGAAGACAAATTTTTGAATATTTGCAAAGAAGCGAAGAGGGAGTACATTAATGATTCAAAATACACTACATATCCCAGGTATCTTTTTTGGAAGAAAATTATTGACAAATTGCATATTTGTGTTGAAATTGTGGATATAGTAACAGTGATAAATATGTATTGGAATGCCATTCTAGAAAATATTGAAACGTACGAAGGGGCATTAAATTTGTTGAAGACTTTGAAAAGGGATGGTTACTACATTGGAATAATAACTAGTGGGGATTTTCTCTCAAAGGCACGAAAATTGATTAGTTGTCACCTTGATAAGTATATTGATGGTTTGTTTCCAACAGAACTTGTAATATCTGACAAATCGACAGGAGAAATTTACCAGTACGTTTTAGATTCTCTCAATGTTAAAGCTACAGGCTGTGTTATGGTTGGTGATGTTCCTGATCAGGATGCTACTCCTGCCAAAAAGATTGGATTTACTACCGTCCTGGGAACTATGCGGTACGGGGGGAAAGAGCTTAGTGATACTACAATGTCGAGTGTTGATTACTCAATATCTTCACTTGATAAATTGCTTAATGTCTTGGAAAGAATTAATAACGAAAGAGTAAGTTAAGGGATTAACAATATGATGTTTCCAACCCTAACATTTTTACTGTTTTTTATTGTTGTATTTGGTTTTGCAATACCTTTGAAAGACGAGCCACGAAAGTACAGATGGCTCCTTTTAATATCGAGTTTAGTCTTTTATTTAAATACTTCTCTAAGATTGACTTGTCTGCTTATTTTCAACATGGTGGTGAATTATTGTTTTCATGTATTGATAAAGGTTACCAAGAGTTTCAAGAAGTTCTATTTTGTTCTAGCTCTCCTGTTCAATGTGGGTTTTTGGGGATATTTTAAATATAGCAATTTGGTCTCAAATATTTTACTTGAGGTGTTATCCAAAAATAATATTGAGTTAAATGTTCCTATCGTTGGGGCTATGTTGACAGTTGGTATCTCTTGTTATACTTTCAAAAACATTTCGCATCTTGTCGATTTCTACAAAGGAACTTTTGGCTTGCCGACAATAATTGATTCTGCGACGTATATAACATTTTCCCACAGTTATTAATGGGGTCAATTGGGAGGCCAAGAAAGTTTTACAGAAGTATTTACACGAAATCAAAGGCAAAATATTCTCGTGGGGAAATAATAGTAAAAGTTGTCTCGGGGCTGTTTTACAAATATCTTTTGTCAAGTTTTTTGTTCAGCTGTATTGGGGCCTTATTTACAAACCCGCAAGGGTATTCGCGATTGGATTTGTTGATTGGACCAATAATGTATGGCTCGATGTTGTTTGTTGACTTCAAGGGGTATTCTGACTTGTCGTTTGGAATCACGAAACTTTTGGGTATTGAACCTACTAGAAACTTTAATTATCCCTTTGTTTCAACTAGTCTAAAAGAGTTTTGGTCAAGATGGCATATTTCACTCTCTTCGTGGTTAAGAGACTATATTTACATTCCTCTGGGAGGTAATCGTAAAGGGAAGGTCAGGACATACATCAATCTTGTTATTGTTATGCTGGTAAGTGGTATCTGGCATGGGGCTGGACTTACGTTTGTATTTTGGGGCTTGTGGCATGGTGTAGCGATTGTTTTTGAAAAGGTAGTATCGCTTGTTAAGATAAAAAAATCATTCATAATTAAAACAATTGGGTATGTGTTTACTGGTGTCATTGTAAATGTTGGATGGATCTTTTTTGCAAGTATGAATGTTAACATTGCTAAATGCTATATAAATACACTGCTGAACCCTACGGTTGTCGTTGATAGAAATATTTCTGTTTCTTTAATCTTGGTAATTGCTGTTGTCTATCTGTTGTCATTTGCAGGTTCCAAGTTTCAGACGTTTCTTATAAAAATGGTGGACAAGTTGTCTCTTTTTGTTCAGATCCTGGTGTTTTTTTTGTGTATATGTGTAATATTAAACTTGGGACCAGACCTTGTTCCTCCTTTTATTTATTTTACATTTTAAAGTATGAAAATGGATTATAAAATGTTGCTTATCATATTGTTTACGACCCTGCTGTTTTTGGTCTATAACCTTGACAAGACTTTAGTATGGTTAGAGGGTATTAGAGAGGAAGTAAAGATTTCTTATAATGATGGTCTTCTGGGGACATATGTTCAATCAAGAGAGAAAGAGAGATTGTTTTGGTCGGAACTCAAAAATAGTAATTCAGAATATTATGATGGACTATATTATTATTACAGAGAGTTTGAGGATGTTTCTTGTAAGAAAGATGTTTATGATGAGGAGGCTGGGGTTGTTAATAATGATGTGAAGGAGACAAATATCAAAGAGGAACGAGTGAAGGATTCAAAGATTTTCCTCGAAAAACCAATAAAAATTCTCATGGTTGGAGATTCTTTGGTAGAGGTGGGTTTCGGCCCAGTATTTGAGGCGGAGTTGTTATCATATGCTGGATTGGAGATAAGAAGAGAAGGAAAGTGCTCGACTGGGTTAAATAGAATTGATTACTTTGATTGGTATGACTATACTGAAGAATTAATATCGGAATACCAGCCAGACATTTTAATTGTTATGTTTGGGGCAAATGATGGACAGAATATTATTTCCTCCGAAACAGGTAAAAAAAGCAAATTTGGTACAGACTTGTGGTCTGAAATTTATACGGAGCGAGTTACGAACTATTTAGACAGGTTTGCTACAGATGTGGATCTTCTTTATTGGGTTGGTCATCCTATCCCTGCGAATGATGATTTTTACGTGAAGTTTTCAATAATGAACGAGATTTATAGCACGGTTATTGAAAATTATAACAATGTGGTTTATATTGACTCATGGAGTAGGTTTGCAAAAGATGGTAGTTATCAGATAGCTGTAGCAGATAATGATGGTGTTGTGAAGACTGTAAAGCTTTCCGATGGGGTACATCTCACGTCACACGGAGGTAAGATCTTGTCTGATCTTGTAATAGATTACATCACTTTGAATGTGGATTTTGATTTAAAAGAAGATATACTGAAGGATGATTAGTCTTGTTGTAAAATGATGTCAAGCCAGTCCGCCAAGTGATATTGGTTCTTGCTTTCTAGATCTTCTATATTGTGTTGTTTGTTTTTTGGTGGGAAGTATATTATTTCTTCTCCTTTTTTAGTGTACGAAAGCCACTGTCTGGCCTGTTCCTCAATGAACTTTTCGTTATTGTCGATAATGTATTTCTTTTCAAGCAATTTAACTAGATAGTCATACCTTTTTTGTTGAATTTCAATTTCTATACTTTTCTCGATTTTTTTCTTAGCATAGACGTTTTTAAGGGTTCGGTACCCTTCGTTGAAAAATATTATAGAAAGAGTAATGAATATGATTTTCATGAAGTTATCGAAAAAACTTGTAGGTTTCATTTGTAACGATGAAAGTTATATGTGTAATAAATTATAGCACAACTGTAGCGATGAAACTCTAGGATTAATATGTTTTAGACTTGTTGGTAGAATTACAAGACAAGTTCTTTTCCCTGCAATGAGTCTTTTTTCTCAAATGTGAAAAGTCCCCTGTATCTATCAACCGTTGAGAGATTCTTGTGTCCGACCAGTTTGGCAATTTCTGCTTTTGGTACACCCTTGGCAACGTAATATGCAATGAATGTATTTCGTAAATCGTTTACGGTTGCATTGTTTACCCCAGCCTTTTTAAAAATTCGAAGTAGTGATGTTCTGAGGTTTCTAACAATGATTGGTTTGGATGTTCTGGTGATATAAATATATGGGCTGTCAACTTTTGGTCTTACAGCTAACCATTTCTTTACGGCGTCAAGTGCCATATCATTTATTGGAACGTTTCTTGCTGGTTGACTTTGGTATTGCATAATTGATAAGTAGTTTTTGTTGTTTATTGCTTTAATATCGGTAATGTGTAAACGTACGAGTTCACCAACTCTAATACCTGTTTGTAAAAGAACCTGGATAATACTGTAAAATTTGGGGTTTGCTCTACTTGCGTCTCTAATCGCCATATATTCTGTTTTACTTAATACTCTTGGAACAGCATTTTTAAACTTTGGATGTCTCAGGTTCTCGCCTGTGTTTTTTGGAATCTTTCCTATTTCGTTGAGATGCCTAAAAAGAAGTCTAACGCTGTTGACCTTTCTTGAAACACTTTTGGTAGTGTAGTTCTCATCATCCAAGAATTTTTGTTTAAACGCATTTAGATCTTCTAGGGTAGTTGAGTCAAAGTTTACCCTACCCCTTGTCTTTAGAAAATTAACAAGCTGTCTTAAATCATTCATGTAAGATATTATCGTATATTTCGACCTGTTCTTATCCCTAAGGTTTCTCTCTAAAAGCATAAGGCCCGTTTTGAAATCTGTCATAGTTTTGGTTGATAATACATATTAAATTAGTTATTATAGCATGGCAGGAATAATAATGCAACCGTTATATTATCACTTAAACCTTCTACAGGTCGATAATTTGTCTTCTGAGCGTTTTGTGGTCAGGTACTGGGTCAAATCTGGGTTTATTTAGAGGATTACAGCTTATCACTCTTAAGAGACCCATTAGTCCTCCCCAGAAGAGTCCATGTTTTCTTATGGCAATCTTTGCATATTCTGAACAACTCGGTTGGTAAATACAGACCCTGAACACGTCTGGATTTGCCCAAAATGCATGATCAAATGAAAATAGTTTTTGATAAATCGTTATCACGAAAATCACAACACTTCTCGTACTGCCATCTATCATTATAACGATTTTTCTTATTAGACCAAACATATAACTATAGCTTTCTATTGTATATATCAATATAGCAGTTTGCTATTCCAAACCATATCCAGGTCATTGGGATAAAGAATCCGTAATAAAATGTCATTCCTAAAATAAAGATGAATGGTATCAACATGAAGGTGATGTCCAGGGAATTAATAGTGAATTTTCGCTTTATTACGATACGAATTATTGATATAAGCATATATAGGAAAAATGATGGGTAAACCAAGATGCCTAGAATTCCTTCTTCGGCAAAGAGTAGTGCTATCCAGGAATGAGGGTCTCGATCTGTAATGGTACTATTGAAGTATTTTGGATAGTAAGGTTGATAACTTCCAATGCCTGTACCCATATAATGAGTGCCCTTTGTGCCAATTTCGTGAGCTTCCTTCATTATCAAGATGTGTTGAACTGCTGAACCTTCCGTCTTATAGTCAAATTTGTTTTCTAAAACATCAGCTACCCTGTTTGTTTTTTCAGGGAATTTGTTAAGACCAATATTGATAGTAATGGTAAGGAATATGATTGGAAGTAAAAGGATTGTTGAGATTATGAAGTTTTTTTTGTGAAAAGTCATTTTAATAAAGATGTATATGGTAGTGATTGATGCAACTATAACAAAAGATATTATGGCTGACCTTGAAAATGTTAATATTAATGCACCTAGTGACGAAACCAAAAATATTGCTAATATTAGTACAAGAATGACATTTAGTATTGCCTTTGTGTCGTTTTTAACCTTAATGATTGCATTGATAAGTAATGATAGGTTCAAAAGAATAATGGCTCCAAGAATGAACCCATGCATATTGGTATCGCCAAACATTCCATACAATCTTGAATAAACCTTGTCCCCTAGATGAATTTTTTGATGATTGGTTAGAAGACACTTAATTTCTAATAGGTTCGATTCAATTATATTAAACATCTGACAATTGTTTTTTAAACAATCGATGTGTTGTACGTAGGAAATAAGAAGGTTGAGTATCTGGCCTGAAAGTAATCCAACAATAAAAAATTTAATTGATTTTGGGTGTTTTCTCAATTCTAAATATATGGCAAGTGATGTTGACAGTGTAATTAGTCTAAGTAAGAAACCCATCAGAGAGAACTTTAGGTCATATGCCCAAAAGATGGTAATAAAATCGATAGTAAGTAAAACTATCACCCATTTTACAAACGGTAGTTTGAGCTGATCTGTGAGATACGTGTTAAGCTTGCTTTTGAGGTTTCTTCCCTTAGTAGACTTAATGTCTTCTATAATGTTTGTAAGTAAAACTAATGGCCCAAGAAGGAAGATAAGTTGAAACGACTTGTTAATTGTTGGAATGAAAATATTGTATCTTTGAAAGAAAATTGAAAATCCTAGTATTGCTAAGTTAAGTTTCCTGTTAAAGATAACGCTTACTGAAAGAATACATAGGAATAGTAAGTATAATGTAACGTAAACAGTTTTAAAATCCATAAGTGCTAAAAATGCTTCTTAAGCTTTTATTATAGCTTAGATGCAAAGAAAAGTCATGTGCTAGTCTTGTTCAACAGATGTACGGTTTATTCCACGTGTGATATTTGTTGGTATCCTAAGTTATGTGAATCGGTAAAAATCGAAATGGATTTCTTTTGGAGCTTAGTATTAAAGGTAGTCCTACTAAACGATAAACCCAGCTTAGCTACCCTATAATATGATTATTGCTAATATAGAAAATACTGTGTTTGTGAGGCTAAGTGGATACGACGGCTCGTGTCATACCACATGACACTGGGCCCAAAATTGACTTGATTTAGTTTTACCTGGTCGCCAACCCATGATATGATGTCTAATGTCATAATTTAAGACGGCGGATGTTATGGATTTACGGTTGTCAAATGAACTATTAATAAAACTATCAAAAAAATATTTAGGTCTTTCTCCCGTAGAGATATCAGATCAGCCAATATTTACTAGGTTACTATCAAAAGATAGGCATATATCGTATGGCGACACATGGACTTATGTAACCCAGGGGGCGTATGGGCTTGGAGAGAATAAACTGGGATATAAGTATTATGATGGGGAAAATATTGTTTTGTTGGGCTTTTATCCAAGGGTCGAAGATCCAGCTGTTCAAATGCTGTATTTTGTGAGGCCCGTTGGGAAAAAGATTCTTAGAGTTGTAAGCGATATTGCTGACTTGGTTAAAAGAGAATTTAAGATAAATACCTATATAAAGAAGATTAATTCAGATCAGTTTGCATTTTTTAAGAAATTGGGTTGGGAGTCTACTTTAAAATATCCCTGGCATAGTCTGGCTCATTCTGAGGACGATACTTACCCTGAACAGGTAATTGAGATTAGTAATACTTTTGACAAATTATTAAAAATGTCTAGGAGGAGTAACATGAAGCATAATTTCATTAAAAGTAGAAAGATTGTACGGGAAAATGACATTGTGTTTGTAGATGATAACTTCGAAGATATTGCTTGGAAAGTGGTTAGTAAGTTTTTTGACGAAGAGGCTAAAAAGTATAGTAAGGTGATACTGTCACATAAATATGATTACTACAATATGATATATCAAAATCCTGTAAGAGAAGGACTTGTAAGAAAACTTGTCGTTGTTAATAAAATACCACTTGGCTTTTTTGTTTACGAAAAAACTAACGATAATTTGTACACTAATCTATATGCATTGATTATTCTTAGAAGTAAGCTCAAATATCTTAGTGATTATGTGTTTCAGGAAATTATGAAAACATGTGATACGAGGTACTTGAATACTGGTGGCTCTGAGGATGAGGGAATTCATTTTTACAAGAAGAAGTATTTACCTGTAACGGAAAATGTTATGAGGTGGGCAACAAACTTTCATATGAATTAATGATAATTATTGGCCCAGCAAGTCTCTGTAAGCCCGCCCAAATTTTTTACCTTCTACCCAATTTACTGGAATGTTGTTTTCCGTTTTTTAGAGTTACGTGCTCCAACTATATTGGAAGGATATTCCTTTTTCTTTAAGAAATCGTATAATTAAAATAGCGACATGATTATGTGTAGACAATTTAAAGTTAAACAGTATGGATAATCAAAAGAGTAACACCTTGATTTATACCTTCCTTTTCATTTTGGACTTAACAATTGGATTTGCATGTGGATATTTTTATTGGGAATCAAAGAATGAGTGCTCTGGCTGTGAAGTAAGTGAGGTGGGTACAAATGATGTTGTCTCTGACGATGATGATGCCAAGCTTCAGTGGTTAACATACTCGGGCGTATTCCCTAAGATACTACTTGGGAGAACGACATCTGATATAAGACAGTTGAATTCAGTATGTCTGTAACTGACAATATAACTATAGAAAGGAATTCAGATGATAATCGATGCAATATATATACAATTGTTGATGATAATCATACTTATGAGGTAATAATTGATCAATGTATAAAAGTATCCTCGTGAGATACAGAAGTTAAAGACTTACCTGATGATTTTGTTCTTGTTAAGACTCTTCCTGCAAGGGCGGATGATTTGAGTGATATCAATATTATTAGAGTTCATACTGATTCGAATAGTTATGAATATGTTTCTTTAGAAGAACTTGGAGAAAGTAGAACTGGATATCAGGATGGAACTCCAATTTTGATATTTCCTCGGATGTCGTCTGACACAAATGCTACAATAATGGTATATATCACCTTGGATATCTATATGTAGGAGACAACCGATATACTTGAAATAGTTGATAAGCTTGTTTCCTCTTGGTCTCTTGAAGAAGTAGTGTATTAATTTTGCAAAAAAATCCACTTCAATTGTAAATGATGCTATAAAACTGTAACAATTCATCAGTTGGTGGAGATGAGGGGTATCGAACCCCTGTCCAAAAAAGACACGCTCACTACGGTTTACGGTAACTATCAGATTTATTTTTTTTGACTTATATAGTTTTATATAAATCTGCAAAACAAACTATGCAAGTAGTGTCATATAAGGCATGAATTTCTTCTACTACACCATGAGAAGAAATCTGTATTCGATGTTATTGAACAAAGCTTTGGGGTACCCATCGAAAAGTTTCCCAAAACCTTTATGCTTAAAGTTTAAGCATACATGTAGTTAGGGTTAAAAGCTGATGCAATTTTATTTGCAAAACTTTCAATTTTTCCTACTACATGGTTAATACCTTTGTTGGCATTTTCAGTTTTCCCCAGAGTAAGCTGGAGACGCTTTTACCGCACAGTAAACGCTAAAATCTTTCCTGTCGAAGCCATACATCCCCGACGTTCATGCTATTATAACACTTTTATGTGTCTCGTGCAACTTAACGAAATGTTTCCCAATGAGATTAGGTTTGCCCCAGCCCGTTATGGCTGACTTGGTCAAGGCCAGGTGAGCATCGAGTGGATTAACTAATAATTTGGACTTGATAAATTGCTGTTTCAATGCACCAACCTGGACTTGAACCAGGGACCCCCGCTTTATAAGAACGGTGCTCTAACCGACTGAGCTATTGGTGCTATATAGCGTGATGATTATAGCAGAAACCTGGTTGTTGTGCACTAAAGGAAATACAAATTGTAGGTATAATAATTAAAAAAGATTACTAACAATTGAGATAAAGGCAATGGTTGCCCAGATTATATTCAATATGGCTGGTTGATATGTCTTGTCCTTGAACGAAATCAATACAATACCTAGACTGCCGAAAAGGTTTAATAATTGATAGCCGATACTATTAGACAACAATATGTCAAAAATGTTTAATACATATGCGGTTACGATAATAATTGTTCCGATCCATCCTGTTATACTATAAACCTGATGTTTTGTCACATATTGACAAATAAAATTTATATAAATTCCTGGTCGAAATCTCTTCAATTCTATTGTTTTGAAAGCAATTTGGGAAGGTGACATTTTTACATGAAATACTATTGTTTTTAGCAAAGTGTAAAAACGAGTTCCGAATCATTTTTCTTTTATACATGTACAATTTTCGCAAAAAACCTAAAAAGCTCTCTTTGTATACATAATGATTGGAGCATGACTCGATGCGTTCAAACAGAATTATTGAACTTGTAACTTGTGGTTTTGGTGAAAAGCAGCCTGGTTTGATGTTTGAAACAAGCTTTACCGAGCCGTATACGTCGCCAATTCTTGCTAAATATTCTTTGTTTGGCAATCTGGAAGTATAGGCAAGGGCAACCTCTCTTTGAATTATAAATACCCCTACCCTTGCAAATGCTAATGATTTCAAAAAGAAATTAATAATTTGTTTCGAAATGTTATAAGGGAGGGAACCACAAACCTTTATTACTCTCTCTTTATCAAGGATGGTAAATATGTCGCTGTGGGTAACATTGAGAATATCCTTGTTTACTACTGATATATTTTGGTTGGCAATTTTATCTTGAAGATCTCTTGAAAGAAAATCGTCTTTCTCAACACATAAAACATGATGGAAACTCTTGGCAAGTTCATAAGTAATAGCACCTGCTCCTGGGCCAATTTCAATAACCTGCTCTTCTATGTTGGGGTGTAGTGTGAGCACGAACTTATTAATCGCTAGTTTGCTACGCAGGAAATTTTGTCCCAGGGATTTTTTGGTTACTACTTTTTTAGCCATTTACTTATTGGAAATCTAAGATCATATATACCCTTATCTATTGGAAAGTGAAGATTGCAGTGGGTACATTGTAAGTAAGTCTTTGTTGGCGTAAGTTGCTTCTTGCATTTGGGACATACCAAAACGTCAGAAATTTTACTAGCGTTTGTATTATCTCTACTTGAGATCTTGATACTGTCAAGGAATACACTTGGGGCCATACTGTACAAAAGTGAGAAATTTTGGATAAAGCTATCGATTTTTGACAATAGGTTGTAGTTAATTGTTTTTTTTACAAACTGGGATCTAAAAAACGACACTCCAAATTTCTTATTAATCACAAATCCTGAGTTGTTGAGGGTAGAAAGAATCATTTTGGGGTTATATGATAAGAAGATTCCCTTAGCACCAGGTGGGAGTCCACGTTTAGACCCATCAGATGGTATTTCAAATTTCTTCCTATCAAGGTTTGTTGAAAAGGCTTTATTAAATAATGATCGGATTCTGTTTTTCAGATGATATTTGTTTGGAAATTCAAGAATAAAATATGAGTTTGAAGATAAAACTCTGTAAATTTCATCAATGGCACTTTGGGCTTGCTCAAGGTGATGCATAACTCTCACCATGATTCCACCTTCAAAAGTATTGTTTTTAAAGGGCAGGTTATAAACATTAGCAGCAACGAAGAAAACGTCCGGTCTATTCTTAAAAGTTTTCTTAGCTTTTTTAAGAGCCAGCATTGAATAGTCTACTATTACCTTGAACTTTGAGTGCCTTTGATAAGTGTCAAAGAGTCTACCATATGAGCCCCCTATATCAATAAACCATTCTGCGAAGCGTTTCTTGCAAAAGATCTTTTTTAAGACTTCTATTTCTGCTCTATGTTCATATTCACGACCTTGCCAAAATTCAGAATAATCATACCAAGCTGCGTCATATACTGCTAATTTTGGGTTGTTCCCCATTTATGATGGTTAATAATTTATGACATTTAATATATAATTATACCAATGTTGAGTATAAGTTAAAAGTTTGCGAAGTAAAATTAAATTTAATTGAGCTTGCTATTGTGAAAATGATATATATTGGTGTGGCTTGGCCATATGTTAACGGTGACATTCATGTAGGACATCTTGCAGGATATTTGTTGCCTGCCGATATCTGTTCAAGATTCTTTAGATTGTGTGGGGAGAATGTGTTAATGGTTTCAGGTTCAGATTGCCATGGAACACCTACCACTATTTATGCAGACAAAAAAAACATTACACCAAGTGACGTTGTAGAGGAATTTCATCCAGAACGACTTAAGCTCATACGAATGTATGACTTGAAGTACAGCATATATACAAAAACTACAACTAAAAATCATAGTGAAGTGGTTCAAAAAATATTTCTAGACCTATTGAGAAACGGATATATAGAAAAAGGGGTATGTGATCAGTACTATTCAAGTAAAGAAAAAAAATTCCTACCAGATAGGTATGTGGAGGGTGAGTGCCCACATTGTCATGCTAAAGAGCAACGTAGCGATCAGTGCGAAAAGTGTGGAAGAATGCTTTTGCAGGGAGAGCTAATTAATCCCGTAAGTAAAACTTCTGGAACTCCAGTAGTGATTAGAAAGAGTGAGCAGTACATGCTTTTACTTGATAAATTGCAAACACAAATAAAAGAATATATCGGGTCTGTTGAAGGCAACTTTAAAAAATGGGTATTTAAGGAGTCAATTGGATGGCTTAATGAAGGTTTACGTCGAAGACCAATCACGAGGGACCTTAATTGGGGAATAGATATCCCTTGTGATAGAATTGATAAGCAATATCTTATTAAGGATTGTAAGAAAAAGAAGTTTTATGTATGGTTTGAAGCTGTAATTGGGTATTTAAGTGGAGCCATTGAATGGAGTGGGCGGGAGAGTGGCGACACGTCCACGCTTTTTCATGTTGGGAAGGAACAAAGTAAGGACTACAAAAAGTGGTTTTTTAATGACAAGGCAAGGCATTATTACTTTATGGGACAAGATAATCTGGTTTTCCATACGATCATGTGGCCTGGAATTCTTATAGGGTCTCAACGAGGCTACAAGTTGCCAGATTTTGTAAGTGTTAACAAGTTTTATAACTATGAAGGGAAAAAGTTCAGTAAGAGCAGAAACTGGATAATTGACTCAATTGATATTGCTGAGAAATACGGTGTTGATTCCGTGAGATACTATTTAACAAGAACATTTCCAGAGAATAAGCAAGGGAATTTTCACTGGGATGCCTTTTTTACTACAGTAAATAGTGAATTATCGTCAAAGTTAAGCAATTTTACGTACAGGTGCTTAAGTTTTGTTGAAAAAAATTGTAAATCTGAAGTAAGAAAAGATTTAGTAGGTAAGGACGTCAAGAAAAATATTGACAAAACATTTCGTAACACTTTGGATCTTCTAACAAATTGCAAACAAACACAAGCTCTTAATGAGGTGTTCAAATTAGTTGATTTTGCCAATAGATACTTTGATAAGGCTCAAGTATGGAGTGTTTATAAAACTGACAAGGCTGGTGCAAATGAAACATTATGGAACTGTTTGGTTATTCTATGGAATTTAAGAATTCTTATGAATCCGTTCTTGCCAGGATTCAGTCAAAAGCTATCTAGACAACTTAATAACAAGTTTCCTGATTATGAAGTCGGAACAAATTATTGGAGATATAGTACTCCTTTGTGTAAGGGTGGCATTTATAATATAGCAAAGAAAGTTGTACCGATCTATATGAAAATAGACAGGGTAAATACAGATTAATCTCGCAACTATATTATTGAAATAATAGGTGTGTAATCAGGGTAGATTTGTAACCATCGACAAAGGGCTTGAGTAAAAAACGTACCATAGCACCATGTGTATTCTATTAATGTCATGCTTGAGGCTAGGTAAGGTAGGTCTTGTTAGGTAGTTTACAAAAGAACCAAATTCTCATCTTGCGTTGGACAAGACTATGATTTTGTTAACTTATAGAAATCATGTATAATACGTTCATTAATATATTCAGGTTAATAATATAAATTGTAAGTTTACTTTATGGCTATACAATCCGAGTTGATATCAGCAATAAACCAAATTTGTTCAGATAGAGGAATTGATAAGTCAGTCGTTTTTAAGGTAATTTCAGACTCTATAGTTGCTGCAATAAAAAGACAACATGGTGAGAATGTAAATGTGGAAGCTGAAATTGATCAAGAGACTGGAGAAATGTCTGCGTTCCTGGTAAAGGAAGTGGTGAAAAAGGTTAAGGATGCTGACCGTCAGATTACGGTAGTCAAGGCGAAGGAACTTGGTTTTGATGTGGAATGTGGTACACAAGTAAAAATAGAATTGCCAGTTTCGGATTTTGGTCGAATTGCAGCACAAAGTGCGAAAAATGTACTAATAAATGGGGTAAGAGATGCCGAAAGAAATGCAGTATTGAATGAAATTAGAAAAAAGATAGGGACGGTTATAAGTGGGAAGGTACAGCGAATGAGAGGTAAAAATGCGATTATTGAATTGGGGCGGGCAATGGCAATATTAACTCCCGAGGAGCAAATCCCTGGAGAGTTTTACAAGATCGGTGAGAGGTATAGGATTCTGATAGCTGGTGTGGAACTTGTTGATAAAAGGGAGGAAATAATTGTATCCAGGTCAAGACCTGAATTTTTAAGAGGTTTGTTTGCATTGGAGATACCAGAGGTTTCATCTGGCACGGTGGAGATAAAGGGATGTGTACGAGAAGTAGGACAGAGAAGTAAGGTTGCAGTACATACTGTTCAAGAAGGCATTGATCCACAAGGAGCGTGTATAGGTCAAAGAGGTATTAGAATCAATGGAATAATGAATGAGCTTGGGACGGAAAAAGTTGACATAGTCTTGTATAGTAACGATATTGAAAGATACATTGCCAACGCTTTAAGTCCTGCAAAGGTTATATCTGTAAAGGCCAATGTTAAACAAAAGAAGGCCGATGTTAGTGTGATTGATGATCAACTGTCTTTGGCGATAGGAAGAGATGGTCAGAACGTGAGGTTGGTTGCGAAACTTACTGGGTATACTATCAATATTGCTTCTCCAGCACTTAATGGAAAGTCAATTTCAGATAAAGATGAAGTGACCACAATTAATAAGCGGGCTCATAAAGTAATGGAGAATCTTGACAAAGAGACTGAGGTTAAAAAGAAAACTAAAGACAAAAAAAGGGATGATAAAGAATAACTGTAAATTATAGGTGTTAATTAAATGGGAAGGAAAAAGAATCAAATAAACAAGAATATTTGGAGACCGCCAGTTGTTGGACTGTTGGGTCATGTAGATCACGGTAAAACTACGCTGTTGGACGCCATTCGAAATACGGCTATTCAATCTAGTGAAGCTGGAGGGATTACCCAGCATATATCATGGTCGTCAATAAGTTGGAAAGGTAAGGATATATCGTTTATTGATACGCCTGGTCATCAATCATTTACAATTATGCGAGAAGTTGGTGGCAAGATTGCAGATATTGTGCTACTTGTTGTTTCTGCCGACGCTGGTGTTCAACCTCAAACAAAGGAAGCCATTGAAATAATCAAGGAAGCAAAGACTGACTTGATTGTGGTTGTGACCAAGATTGATACATTGGGAGCGAATGTTGAAAAGGTTAAGAAGGAATTGTCCGAAAATGATGTACTTGTTGAAGGGTGGGGGGGGGAGGTTCCAATTGTAGAGGTTAGTGCAACAGAAAAGACTGGTATTGATGAGTTAATGGATATGATAATTCTTGTTTCCGAAATGAAGGAACTAAAGTATCATGATTGTAAATATGGTCTTGGTGTGATATTAGATACTTGGGTAGACAGAAGTAAGGGTAAATGTTCCGATGTTATGATTCTAAATGGCAAACTTTCCAAGAGACAGTTTATAAAATCAAAGGTGGGAATTGATAGGGCGAGTGTTTTGCTTGATGGTAATGGTAATCAGGTTACTGAAGTCTTGGAAGGGTACGGAGTAAGAATTATATGTATGAAGCATCAGCATCTCACAGGATCAATTATTTATATTTCTGATAATGAAAAGACGCTTGACTTGGCTGAGCAAGCCTATAAGGATTATGGTTATAAGGGTTGCGAGGTAACCTGTGTGCTTAAAGAGGAAGAAAGAGAAATCGAAACAATTGATGACTTATTTGCCGAACTAGTTGAAATGACTGTCCTTAATTATGTTGTTAAGACGGATACTCAAGGAGTGCTGGACGCTATATTAAGAGAAATTCAGAAGCTTACAGATGATAGAGATGATGTGAAAATTTGTATTGTGGGAGCTGGGGTTGGAAATGTGGGCATAAGTGATTTAGATGTCGCTAGAGTAACAGAAGGGACGAAGGTTTTGGCTTTTAATGTTCATTCAGGACCTACGGTAACTAAAAAGGCAAAGGAACTGAATGTAGAAATAGTTAAGTTTGAAATTATTTACAAATTGTTGGAAGAAATTATCAACGAAATTGACGAGGTAACTCAAGAAGTTGAGACAATGAAAGAGACTGGTAGAGCAAAGGTAAAGCAAATTTTTGCGTTGTCAAATGGTTCTGTAGTCGCTGGTTCTCAGGTGACTTCTGGTACCATTAAAAGCTCCTGTAAGGTTAAGATTATGCGTGATGGTGAAAAGGTAATTGACTCAAATGTTACTACAATTCGAGTCTTTAAAGACAAAGTTAATTCAGTAAAAAAGGGGCAGGAGTGTGGTATTGTTCTGGAGGGAAATGAGATTGATATCAAAGAGGGCGATGAGATTGTTTCCTACATAATGGTGAAAAGCTAGCCACCTATAATACTTGCGTTTTTTTAATCCATAAGATATAATGTTTTACTACTGCCTGATTGATAATTTATTTTTACTATTTTTATTATGGGGACAAACAGTAGTACAAGTGTTTCGGATTATATAAAAACTAAGTCTTCAGATAAACGAATTCTTATGCTGTTTAGTGATAAGGCGGATTACGATAGTGTGTCTTCTATGATTGCTTTGAAGAAGTTTTTGGAAGTAAAGCAAAATTGCTCTATTGATGTTGGAACCAATAAGGAAATAAATACCAAAATTCGATATCTACTTGATCGATATGGTGTTAAGTATGAAAAGAAGCTTGAAAAGCCTCAATATATTATAAAAATTCGGTACGGAGATGAAGATGGGACTGAGATTGATAATGTCAGGTACGAGGCAGATGGGGAGGATTTGTTTTTGTATATTACTCCCTTAAGAGGTAGATTTGATTTTGATCGGGTTACTTTCGAACAAAAAGGTGCAACTTATGACAGTATCTTTCTTTTTGGTGTAAATGAAACCTCCTTTTTGGAGCCGTTATATTCAGCGAATCTGTTTCTTTTTGATAATGTTGATTCAATAAACATTACTAAGGAAGATAGTGTTAGTTTTGGTAATATAATTTTGTCGTCTCACAATGGTACAATAAGTGGAACAGTATTTGAAATGCTTAGAGAACTTGGTCTTGATAATCTTGATACAAAAGAAGAAGTAGTAAAAGTTTTGACAGAGGGGGTTTTGTATGGATTGAATATATGTGAAATTGGTGATGCAAGCGTTAACGATATGAAGGTTTTGTACAATTTAACAAGTCTTGGTGGTAATATTAAGACGGCCTTTAAAAATGTATACACAAATTACAGCAGTGGGTCATTTTCTTTGTATTCCAAAACTTATGAAAATGCTACGTTTGATGAAACGGGAGGTCTTGGTTACTCGGTAATATCAAACGAGGATGTTTTGTCAACTGTAGGTAAAATAAGTAATATTGATTTGACTTTGCCACTAATTTTCAGCAAATTTGATACTTGTAAAATAGGTATAACCTTTTATCAGGGAAAGGAAGATAATGTGATTGGAATTGTCGAAACTTATAGTAATACTATTGACGCGAGAGAGTTGGTACAGGACACTGTTTATGAAGGAAATGCTCGTAGAGTTATTTTCACAAGCTCGCAAAAGTCATTTACTGAGGTGCAGAATACGATTCTGGGTGCTGCTAAGGCTAACCTTGGTATAACGATTGTGACTTCCACCTTGGACAATACAAATAAAGTGTCCGATCTGTCTGATGAAGGTGAAACTGATAGTTCTCTAAAACGGGATAATACTAAGGAAATTGAGGGTGAAAAGGATTCAAATAAATCAAAGGATATTCCAATTGTTGAAGGAGATATATCTAGCAAGAAAGAAAAAAACAGTACAGATGGTTTAGTTTCTCCACCGCCAGTGGAATAAAATAC